>Ga0210005_1000194_pt1 | contig 53663 bp, 54 predicted proteins | sample CryGey02umfilter_3_FD_183961 | JGI IMG/M metagenome (GOLD analysis project Ga0210005, IMG submission 183961) | Groundwater microbial communities from aquifer in Utah, USA - Crystal Geyser 4/9/14 0.2 um filter (SPAdes) (version 3) | ecosystem: Environmental > Aquatic > Deep subsurface >... | reverse complement strand
CCACCTGCAGGGTGAAGGTGCCCAATTCCTGCTGGTCAGCTCCTGCCGCGACGTTCTTGGAGACCAAGTTCGCCTTACCAACCGTCAACGTGCCGCCCGCAATGGTCGTAATATTACCACTGAAGTACGGTTCGCTTGATTCGGTGAAGGTCGGGGTTACATTGTAGCCAAAGGTCTGCCCTTCCGCCACGACATCGGTATTCTTGCGAATATCAAAGTCAATGGTGCGAGCGGAACCCGACAGAATGTCGCCACGAATACTGGCTTCTTTGTTATTGCCCTTGGCAATCACGATTGGTGTGACGGAGAGGTCAAAGTTGACCTTTTTGTCGGACGGATTCGCCACGCTGGCGACAACCGCGCCGTCTACCACCAGTTCAAGATTAGCTACATCAGCATCAGCCGAGGTGCCGTTCTGGTCCCAGATGACATGCGTAATGTGCATGTCTTCAGCGGAACCGGCGGTCATCTTGATAGAGCTGAAGATGTAGTTGTCCGTTCCAATGTTCTTGGTCTGATTTGCAGGGTTGAGTCCTCCATTGGCAATGGTGAGTGAACCAATGGCCAAGGTGCCATTTTTCGTCATGGCATTGCCGGTTACCGGCAAGGAGCCGGTTACGGTACCGTTGGTATCAATGCTTACCAAACCAAGCGTGATAACTTCACCGCCACCGTTATAGTCACCGGTATCGCTCACCGGGTTCATATTACCCGCGATAACTAACGGCAGTGTGGTTCCGGCCTTGACGACAAAGTCATTGTCGAATACCGCCTGGTGGTTGGAGTTCAGGGTCTTGTAATTGCCAATCTGCAAGCTGGTATCGCCATTGAGCAACACAACGCCCGCAAAGTTGGAATCCGATGAAGGACCGCCGCGCAATACCGTCAAGGAGTTCACCGTTACATCGGCATCAGATGATGCCGTGAGGTTTACTCTGGTAAACGGCACGCGCGCCGCGTTTCCGACCACCAATCCGGAAGCCGGGGTGGAAGGCGCGAGTGTTATGGTCAAACCGCCGCCAACGGATTCCGCAGAGAGTCCCTTATCAACGTTAATGGTGGACGAAGCCGCCGTTACGCCGGAGACATTGAATTGCGTCGCGTTGGAGATGGATGATCCAACCATGTAGTTGACGAAGAACGCATCAGGTACGTCCTCAATCATGGTGTTCCAATTTGCGCCATAGAGAGCTGAAGCTACCGCTTCACTTTCTACCCAGCGCAATTCACCGTTCATACCGACCGCGTACACCTTGGGGTCGGTGGTGATTTTGACCATTTTAACACCCGGACGATAGGTGACGTTGCCACCGATCATGTATGAAGCGAGTTCCGCATCCGTAATCGTTTTTACGGTTGAAAAATCGCTGAACCAGGTCTTATAGGTCTTTTCGTTCGGGAAGACATAGCGCTTATTATCCGAGCCGAGGTAATAGACAGCCGCGCCCGAGGCCTTAATGAGATCTCCGGAGCTTACGCTCGTCGCTTGCGCGACGGAGAGTACGCCGAAAATGCCCACGGACCACAGGATGGTTGCCGCTACGACAGCCCAGGTAAACGCTTTCTTAGAAAACGTTACTACGTGAGTCATGGAATATTTCCTTTCTTTTGGATAGGTTGTTGTATGCCGTCCCTATTGTTTCTTTGTCATCCCGATATACGGGAATATCATTTGAGCAATAGAGCTCTGTAGTGAATTCCCGAATTTTCGGGAATGACACGACGAGATGTTCATACATCGCACACTATCCGTGTAAGTAATTTTTTCCCTAAACGCGTCCGTTTGGACCCGACCTTTGGTGTTGAGGGACCTTGTACCGCAACACATACTTTTGACACGGTTTCCCTTATGAATTTTGCTATTCCCGATACAGTCGGGAATCTCTGAAAATTCTTTAGATTCCCGCGAAAGCGAGATCTTAAGAAAACCATGCGGTAAAATACGCGCATACAGCCAAGGATTTGTAAGGTTCACTGAGGTTGTTATCCTGACTCAAGATTGGTACTGCCAATCTTTGGTGTCGGACCTCTAGGCAGGGCACAAGGACCGCTCACGCCCTATCGAAAAGTCCTTATTGCACCGGTTTTTCTGTTGTCGTTTCCCTAACCGCCTCCGGAGTGCTTGCAGCCTCATCCGTATCTCCCTGTACTATACCTTCTTCCGTTACCATTTGTGAACTTTCGCTTATTTTTTCCAATGCTTTCGCAAAATCAGATTCTTGATTGAGCGTCTTCGCTGCCTCCAGCGTTGCGCCAACCAACGCACCTGCCTCCCCACCTTTTTCCGGATTTTCCGCAAGTAGGGCTGGTGTCGTGCTTGCCTCGTAACCGTCTGCTACGTCAATCGTACTCGTCGCCGTAGACTCCGGCGCGTCCGCCGCCAACGTTTCACGCGCCGTGCGCTGTGTTTCCGCAAGAATTTTAACGCGCTCTTCCATGAGCACGATGCGCTTCGCAATACGCACCTTTAGTTCGGTCTCCGGTATGTCAGCTTCTCCCGCGTAGTATTTTGCCACCAAAATACTTAATGCCTCCGCATTGAGATCGCTCGCCGCACCAACTGCCTGATCAACTGTTTTCCGCACCTCGGCATCTCCCGCAATCTTTTTGGACGTGTCCTGCAGCGTGGCTTCATAGGAGCTTATCTTATCCTCGGCATTCTTTAACGCTTCCGTACCCGTTTGCGATGCGTCCAGTGTTTGCAATCGCGATTTTGCCTCACCCACGCTCTTTGAAAAATCTCCCGTAACCGCGCTTATCTTCGCGTAACGGTCGGCTTCGGCAAGATCCAGCGCAATGAGTTCGGTTAATTCATCCAAACGGCGTCCGGCAAACTCTATTTCAAGCGCGACGAGGTCTTCCTGCGTACCCGCAAGAGTCAGTTGCGTATACTCCATAGCGCGTTTTATTTGGTAGAGCGGATCTCCGGGAAGACTCTCCCTGCTCGCTTGTACGCCAAAAAAACCTCCCGAAAGCGCGAGCGTTGCAACAAGAACGCCAAGTGTTGCCTGCCGCAACAAGGGATGGCTGCCAAAAGGCATTGGCACAACCGCGCTGATAGCATCGCGGACCGCATAAGCCGCGCGGCGTACATACGCAAAAATCCCCTGCCGCGCGGCGGGCGCGCAGGTATTGCGCACTTGCATGAGCATCACTTCCCGTTGTGTTTTCTTCCAACCGGCTGAAGGTCTGATGCTCTGGAGTTTCTTTAATTCTTTGATGATATCTTGATCCCGCATAAGGTAGCGTGTTCGTAACCACTGCTTCTATACGATATTTAATCGGTAATTTTTTCTCTTCTTTTTATGTCATTCCCGCGAATGCGTGAATCCATCCACTCTATTCATGTGTTATTTTTTAGTATTTTGCCGCTTTCTTCAGCAATCATCTCCCTAAGCGCCTTGAGACCCCGATGAATGGTTACCCGTATGCTGCCGCGCGTTTTTCCCGTAATGGTCGCTATTTCCCCGATAGAAAGTTCTTCAACAAACCGCAGGAGCACGGCTTCCTGGTATTCTTCCTTTAGCCTGCGTACGTATTTTTGTATGGTAACGCGCGCTTCACCGTGGAAAGCGAGATACAGCTCTTCTGTTGCAATGTTCAACGAATTTTCCGTTTCAGCAACCTCTAGTGCTACATCCTTATGCAATGACCTCTTACGGTAATAGTCGGCAACCTTGTTCCGCGCCGTAGTATAGAGAAATGCCCGTAAATGGTTTATCTTCCTGCCTTCTTGCTTCGTGAGATATTCCCAAACTTTCAAAAAAACTTCCGATGTGATATCTTCCGCTATTTCCGTTGTCGGTACCTTAAAGTAGATAAACCGATAGATACCTTCACTGTACGCGTCATAGACTTTCGCAAAAGCGTCAGCGTCTTTGTGCTTCACCTTGGATAACAGCAGTTTTTCTTGGATGCGCATCACACTTCTACAAATAAAGACGTAAAATGAGGCACCATGTTACACTCGTGAAAAGCATGCTCGTACAGAAACCTTGAGGGAACATAAAACAGCTTAAAATATAGCATATTGCCGGTGTTTGGACAATGTGAAAGTGTGTATTTTCTGCGGAATTAATACGGATTGGCATATATTACCGTGAAAAACCATGCAAAACTTGACATAATAACGCCGCCAGATGTGCAATGAACTTAAAAAATTAAAATTGGTTTTATATAGCCAATTTTAATCATTCCAACACTCGTACGAAAAATGTGGTAATTTCATGGTATAGGTTGCAAAGTTATGCGTTCTTTTTGTTCCTGGCCATTTCTCTCATACGTAAGCACAAATACAGTCTCCGGCTTGTATTCCTGCACCATTTCCGCAAAATCCTTACCTCCATCAACAAATGCGTTATTGATCATGAGTAAGACATCCCCCTCGCGCAACCCTGCATCAGCGGCGGGAGACCCCTTCACTACCGCCGCGCGTTTTGGAGAAGCGGTGATGATGGTGCGTGATGCATCAGGATGCGCACGGTTTATTTCCTGACGATACTGAACCCCCAAAAGCGTACGTACAATGTTCTGATTCTTAAAAACCTGGTTGAGCACGTCTCGTACGAGTGATAGCGGCAGTATGCGCACTGTGGTTGGATCTGCGGATGTATGCTCCATCACACCAATAATTGAACCGTCCGTACTATACACGGGGCTGCCCAAAAACGCTTCTTGCCACGCATCCTGGAGCAGCATTCTCCGGCTCAATGTTTCGGTTGTACGCAGGTACACACCGGGAGAACCGTCATACACCCCTCCGATTTGCTGGACGGCGGTACGCATGACCTGTCCGTCATGCGTAATCGCAAAAACCCGTTCTCCCAGAAGCTTTGCATCATCCGCGTCGCTAAACCGCGCGATAGGAATGTTTGACGCGTTAATTTTTACAAAGAGCGCGGTTGTAGCGGGATCGTGGACGACTGCTTCCGGCGTGTAAGCCGTTCCCTGCAGCCAAACAATCCATGTTTGTGTGTCATCAAGCAGGTTGTTGTCCAGCGTCATAATCCACCCGTCGGTCGTCAGCGCAACGCCATTTTCCAAAAAATCGGTAAGGAGGGGCCGCTCGCCTTCAGTCGTACGCTTGCGATAGAACCCCGCGATACCTCCCTCAAGCTGCACGCGCGCGCGTAAAAAGTTATCCTCTTCCGTACTGCCAAACACCGGCACGATCTCACGTTCTTTTTGAATGATCATCGGCTCCGGCTGTACACGGGTTAAAAAAATAGAAACAACTACCAAGCCTCCGATGAGCCCCGCAAGCAGACCGATGAGGATAAGGCTGCAAGAAAGTATGATGGTGCGAAAGTATGCCGGCATAGATAGGTCTTAACTCCACTGCGCGGTGAGTAAAACTGCAATAATAATCGCGAGTACCAGCCGCTTGCGTCCGTTGAGGAAAGCGCGCAGGTCAAAGACGTGGTAGCGAAGCATATAGAGTGTTGCCAGTGTAGTACCGTACCAGATATAGGTCAACAGAAGCCCTACCACCAAAAAAGTCAGCGGAGAAAAGTGTATGGTCCAAAAGAATTCTCCCCAAAAGAGCACAAGGCATAAAAAGAAAAGCATCACACGCGGATCGCGCATATCTCTGCCATCCAAAAGGTAGGCATGTGCCGTAAGAAAACCGGCAACGGCAAGAAAAATAGCTAACTGCAGCCAAAGCGGAAACTGCACCAGTACGCCAAGAGCGATGAGATCGGTGCACCAGAAAAAGATCGTGAGCACGTACCCATACCACGTCAGGCGTTCCACGGATTCGGTATCTCCCCGCAGAGGGAAATGCGCTTGCTTGTACAGACTCGCTACATAGGTTCCCATGCCGACGAGTGCAAGCGCAAGGGTGATCTGGCGCATCCAGAAAGATTCCTGCAAGAATATAAAAACAGCGCACCCGGTCATGAACAGCGTGAGGAGGATAGAGCGGAAGAGCGCGATTTTCTCAAGCAGAAGCACGCGCATTGCACGCGCCGTCATCCACCACAGTACGAGAACAGACACGATCCAGACGGCAATAAAAAATCGGGGAAAGCGCATAACCGACTCCCAGAGCACAAGGAGTCCTCCCAGAGCCAGGGCAAGCCGTACCAATACGATGGGCACCTCGTGTTTTCTCATAACCATCAGGGTAATAACAGAAGGTTCTGCAAGCCATCCTCCGCGGAAAATCGTACGTCACGTTCCTTGCCGGAAATCGCGCGATCAAGACGGAGAAATTGGAGTACGATAGCCAGGTGCCGTTCTTTTTCTTCCGTTGGCACCCGCAACTCTCCAAGCGCGTCCCGCGTCGTCCGCACCAAATCAGTATAGGCGCGATAGGCATCCTCATCCAGATTGTCGCGGCGCTTGTAGAGCTTCCAGAAATCCGAAAAGGTAGTGAGCAGATCACGCAGATCTTCACGGTAAGAAAGACGCAGGGCGGAAGCTTGGTTGTTTTCATCAGGCGGCGCATACAATGCCGCATCCGGTAAAGGGAGTGGTTGCGTACCACCCGTTGGTTGACGCATGCCGCTTCCCCGCACAAACACGAACATGCCATACAGCGCGACACCGAGCACGGTGATCGCGAGACCGCCCAGCAGCACATCTCCCACACCCGCCTGTTTACCGGTATGTGGTGATGAGATTTTTTTTGGCTTCGGTGAAGATTTTCTCATACGTTGCGTCAGTATACCATATATCACGCGGCATGGGTGCGCTTGCGCAGGTAGGCATTACGACTCCAGATACAGCCGCACCAGTTTTGCCGGTAAAATCCGTAGTGTTTTGAAAGTTCTACACTTTTCTTGAAACCGTCATTTTTCTTGAAATTCGCTTCATAAAAGCGTATGTTATGCGCTTGAGCAAGGTCGCACCCCATGGCATTGATAGCCACCGCGTCTTTATGTGGTGATATGGTTAATACGGTGGTAAACCACGCATAACCATGTTCTTTGGCATAGATCACCGCATGTTCCAGCCGCATGCGGTAGCATATCTTGCAACGATCACCTTTCTCCGGGTCTTTTTCGTGTCCTCGGGTCAGCGCAAACCATGCGTGGATTTCATAAGGGGCTTTTATGAGCGGCAGTCCAATGGCGCTACACCATCGCCGCATTTCTCCAAGACGCTTTTCGTATTCTCTTTTTGGGTGAATATTCGGGTCATAAAAATAGGCGTTGACATCAAATTGTTCTTGCAACAGCTGTACCACGTACGCGCTGCACGGCGCGCAGCAGGTATGGAGCAGGAGTTTTGGTTTCATAAACTTATGATAACTTTTTTCACTCTGCTGGCATGGCCATATACCAGTTCAACGGAGCTGCGGGAAACACCGAAAAAACCGCTCAAAAATATGATGAGCTCCTTATTTGCCTTACCCTTTTCCGGCGGCGCGGCAACCGCTATTTTGAACGAACCGTCTTCCAGAGCTTCGCGGAATGCTGTGGTATGTGCGTTAGGAATCACCCGCACCAGCAACGCTAGTGTTGTTTCCTGCCGCAGACGGTCAATGAGATACGCAAAGCTGTTCATGTACGCTTGCCGTCGCCCCCAAATCGCCGTTCTATTCCCCTAAAGTCGCCAATGGCGCGATCTAGTTCTTCTTCTGAAAATTCCGGCCAGTGGAGATCGCTAAAATAGATTTCGCTGTAGGCGCTTTGCCAGGATAAAAATCCCGACAAACGCCGCTCGGATGTACGAATAATTAAATCGGGCATGGGCTGGCCCGCGGTGTAAAGATGCTCCTCTATGGTTTTTTCGGTAATAGCTTCGGCGGCAACGCCTTGTTGTACAATAGCTTTTGTCGCATCAACGAGCTCCGCATGACCGCCATAATTGAGCGCGATGTTCAGCGTACCTTTGGTATGATTTTTGGTTTTTTCCTGGGCATTATCAACGGCGCGCAGTACATCCAGTGGCAACGGTTCGCGTCTTCCCAACACCCGTATCCTAATGCCTTTCTCATCGTAGAAAGCAAGGTCTTTACTTAATGCGTCGCGCAACAGGCGCATTAAGTAGCCGACTTCATCCTTGGCGCGCTTCCAATTTTCGGTGGAAAACGCCCAAACGGTCATAACAGCGACACCCCTATGCAGGCACCACTCGCCAACTTCTTTAACCTTTGCGTATCCTCGCTTATGACCTTCAAGAGTGGGTACACCATGTTTTTTCGCCCACCGACGATTGCCATCCATGATAAAGGCGATATGCTGTAATTTTTTTCCTGTCATGTAGTAAAGTATCAAATCGTACCCTCTTGATAGAATTTTTGGTCGGGGTGGCGGGAACCATATTCCCGGGGCGAGTCGGTTTCAAAACATCGCCTCGCCCTTCAAGTCCCGCCGAACGCAAAACTGTTTGCGTTCTCCACCCCTCTTGATAGAATTTTTGGTCGGGGTGGCGGGAACCATATTCCCGGGGCGAGTCGGTTTCAAAACATCGCCTCGCCCTTCAAGTCCCGCCGAACGCAAAACTGTTTGCGTTCTCCACCCCTCTTGATAGAATTTTTGGTCGGGGTGGCGGGAACCATATTCCCGGGGCGAGTCGGTTTCAAAACATCGCCTCGCCCTTCAAGTCCCGCCGAACGCAAAACTGTTTGCGTTCTCCACCCCTCTTGATAGAATTTTTGGTCGGGGTGGCGGGACTTGAACCCGCGACCTCACGCACCCGAAGCGTGCGCGCTAGCCAACTGCGCCACACCCCGACATGTAAAGCGATGCTCCGCATTTCCTCTCAAAAACAATCATGAAAATATATCTGACTCACGCAATCACCATAGCCGACACTATACCCCATTACCATACTTTGTGCAACCTGTACGCCCGATGTATGGATAAAACTACCAACAATAAAACGGGGTCCGACTCCCCGCTTCATTGAAACTTTACGATCCTCTGCTCTTAGAGCACGGCATCTTTCGCCGCTTTCGCGACGCGGAACTTCACTACCGTTTTCGCGGGAATCTGAATGGATTCTCCGGTTGCCGGGTTGCGTCCCATGCGCGCCGCGCGATTCTGCTTTATCAGCTTGCCGACTCCGGGAAGCGTAAACTCCCCGTTATTCTTCACTTCAGCGTAAGCAAGCTCGGTAAGCACATCCAGAAACATGCCTACATCCTTTTTGGACATATTGGTACGCGTCGCCAAACTGTCCAAAAGCTGTGACTTAGTCATCTTTGCCATAGTACAAAAGATGTTAATAAATACATGCAAGATGCAGTATACAGAAAAATCAAAGAAAATACCAGCAAAAGTTATAAACAGGCAGTTGCGCAAGTACAACAACCATACCTCCGGATATAGCCATGCGACGCGTGACGGAGCGGATGATCCGTTCATGCTGTGGATACGTATGTGTACGCTATTTTGTTCAACGTACATTTTGTGGTACAATGGGAAAAGAAGTATACATTACCCGCAACGCTCAACACCACAATCGCTGGCGTGTTCATATCAGACATGTACCTAAGATGCAGTGCAGACGCTTGTTGCAGGTCGCAAGTTTTTAGTTAGTAGACATTTCCCCATGCTCAACGAAAAGCTCGTCAAAAAAATCGTGGAAAAAAATCAATTGCTTGAAAAAGGGCTTTACGATACCGCCGTTAAAGAAGCGAAGAAGCAGAAAAAAGATCTGGAATCCTACCTTATTGAAAAAAAATTGGTGGGAGAGTCCGCATTGTACGAACATGCGGCAGAAGTGCTTCGTTTGCCATTTCTGAATCTTAAGAATCAGATTATTCATAAAGATATCCTTTTTCTCATTCCGGAACCGATAGCGCTCACGCATAAAATTCTCGCTTTTGATAAAGACGCGCACAACCTGAAAATAGTGGTAACCGACCCGAATGATCTCCAAACGTTTGAATTTATTCGGAAGAAGACGGGGCTTAGCCTGTTACTCCATCTGGCTACGCCGTCGCAGATTCAGGAGGGCTTGAAACAATACCACAGGAGTCTTGAGGCGGAATTCCAGACGATTTCCAATCCCCGGCAATCGGAGCAGCAGTCTGGGAGAGAGGAAAAGCCATTGGCCGAACTCGCGAAGGATCTGCCGGTCATCCGCATTGTGGACACCCTCATGGAGTACGCGATCTTTGAAGGTGCGTCCGATATTCACATTGAGCCGGAGGAACGGCAGCTAGTGGTTCGTTATCGCATTGATGGTATTTTGCAGGATGTCATGACGCTTCCCAAACCCGTGCAGTCAGGTCTTGTCGCACGCATCAAAATTCTCTCCAACCTGAAAATTGACGAGCATCGCCTGCCGCAGGACGGGCGTTTTAAAATTGAAACGAGCGAGTATAAGGTTGCGTTTCGCGTGTCCATCATTCCGGTGTTTGACGGCGAAAAAGTCGTCATGCGGCTTTTGAATGAGAAAAGCCAGGTATTGACGCTTGAGCAGCTCGGTCTCCAGCCAAAGGCACACGACATCGTCAAGCGCAACATCAAAAAACCTCACGGCATGATTCTGGTAACAGGGCCAACCGGCTCGGGAAAAACCACCACGCTCTACACCATTCTCAACATGCTGAACACGCCGGATGTTAATATTTCCACTATTGAAGATCCTATTGAATACCGTATGCCGCGCGTCAACCAAAGCCAGGTGAATCCCAAGATCGGTTTCACCTTTGCGGGAGGGCTGCGCGCATTCCTTCGCCAGGATCCGGACATTATCATGGTGGGAGAAATTCGCGATACCGAAACGGCTGAAATTGCGATCCACGCGGCCATGACCGGCCACCTGGTCCTTTCCACACTCCATACGAATGATGCGGTGACCACACTCCCACGCCTCATGGAAATGGAAGTTCCGACCTTTCTCGTCGCTTCAACCACGAATGTGATTATCGGTCAGCGTCTGGTGCGTAAAATCTGTCAAAGCTGCATTCAGAGCTACAATTTGAATACCGAGGACATTACAGAGCTCCAAAAAGCGTTTAATATTCCCTCAATTTTAAAAACGCTGGCGCGTGAAGGTATTATCTTGAATGAAAAACAGGGCTTGGATGAACTGCTGTTCTACAAAGGAGTAGGCTGCAAGGAATGCAATAGCACTGGTTATAAAGGGCGAATTGGTATTTATGAGATATTTGAAATAACTCCGGAAGTTTCCGCCATGGTCCGCAAGCACGCAACCCGAGAAGAATTGCTTGAGGTCGCGATCCGTCAGGGAATGATCTCCATGTTAGAAGACGGTTTCATCAAGGCAAAATCCGGAATCACCACGCTGGAAGAAGTGCTGCGTGTAACAAAAGAATAGCGCGCATCTTCAACCGGCAACCGTCTGTATCTGCCTCTGCAATTCGCCAGATACTTTGGAAAACGCCGTCCTTTGCTCTCAATTATTAAGTATGCGTTAGTCGTTACTTCCCCATGCCAGAAACACCACTTCAGCAGGCGCAGACAAGCGCCGCGCAGCACAAAAAACAGCCCAAGAAAATCTGGGAAAAGTTTTTGCAGCCCCATGTTCCAATAAGTGAAAAAATATTTTTTGTGCAACATCTTGGCGTCATGTTGAAAGCGGGAGTTTCACTCTCCCGCGCGCTCCATACGCTTGAAGCCCAAACAACCCATACCTCTTTTAAAAAAGTGTTGCGATCCGTCGCGGCCGCAGTGGAAAGTGGCGTTCCGCTCTCTGACGCGCTCGTTCCCTACCATTCGGTCTTTAGCGAGATTCTCATCAACATGCTGAAAGCCGGTGAAGCGGGCGGTAAATTGGAAGAGGTGCTCAACCAGCTGTACATCCAGATGAAAAAGGACCACGAAATAGTAAGCAAAGTGCGCGGGGCTATGATCTACCCTTCAGTTATCGTATGCGCCATGCTCGGCATCGGCGTGTTTATGTTTATTTTCGTTATCCCGAATCTCGTCTCTATTTTTGAAGGATTTGATGCGCAACTCCCCCTGCCAACGCGCGTGTTGATATTCGTCAGCAATAGCATACAGCACTACGGTTTGTACATTCTTCTTGGCACGCTGCTCCTCATCGCGTCCTCTATACAGGTTCTGCGCACCGAACCGGGAAAAAACATCGTTCACAAGGTTTTATTGAAAACGCCGATACTCAAAGGGATCATCAAAAAAATCAATCTCGCGCGGTTTTCCCGAACCTTCAGCTCACTCTTAAAAACCGACATCTCCATAACCCGAACCTTTGAAATAACCGCGCGCGTGGTCAGCAACCGTCCCTATCGGTTGGCCATATCCCAGGCGACGGCGCAAATCAAAAAGGGCATCTCCATTGCAGAGGTGCTCAAGGCGAATCCCGCGCTCTTTCCGCCGCTCATTACGCAAATGGTCGCCGTGGGAGAAGAAACCGGAGAATTAGACACCATTCTGGAAGAGCTGGCGCAATTTTACGAAGAAGAAGTCAATCAACTCATGAATGATTTGCCCGCCATTATTGAACCGGTACTCATTTTGATCTTGGGCAGTGCGATCGGTGGCGTGGCGGTTGCCATTATGCTTCCCATGTATACGCTCACGCAATCCATTTAGTCACCTTGAGAACCATTATGAAATTTTCCCCTTCGTATTTCCGGTCAAATACCATCGCCGTTGATGTAAGCGATCGTTCGCTCAAATGCGCCCAAATGCAGCGTAAGAAAGGAAAGGCGGTGCTGACGAGCTACAACATACTTTCGTTGGAGGAAGGGTTGCTTGTCGGCGGAGAGATACGGCAGGAAGACAAACTGCGTGAACGGCTCTATGAGCTTCTGCAAAATCCAAAAGGATCCCCCTTTACCGGCAATCAGGTGAATGCCTGCTTGCCGGAGCAAAAAACATTTGTGAAGTTGATTGATCTCCCCGGCGACCTTGCATCCGCAACCGCGGATACGATTCCCAAGCTGCTGGAACAGCACATTCCCGTGCCTCTGGACCATGTCTACTACGACTGGATGGCGGTTCCCCGCACTGATACAACCTTGCCCCAACAGATACTCGCGGCAACTATTGAGCAGTCCATTGTGGATAGTTACCTGCGCCTCTTTGAGCATGCGGGGCTCGTACCGGTGTCGCTTGAGGTGGAAGCGCTCGCCATTATTCGCACCATCTTTAGAGAGAACCCGAAAGATCCTGCCCAGCCCGCAACACTCGTTATTGATATCGGCGCATCACGCTCCAGCATCATGGTCTACGACAACCAAACGGTACAATTCACCGTGAGCGTGCCCGTTTCCGCGCATCATATCCGTTCCGTCATCCAAGACACGCTCCAGCTAACCGAAAGCCAGGCTGAAAAAGCCATGATCATTTGCGGTTTGAATGAACGGAAAGGCAAGGGAGCGGTACGCATCATTCTGCAACATACAATGCTTGAGCTCGTCCAGCATATTCGCGAAGCGATAAATTTTTACTACGACCACTTTCCCCGCCACCATACGATTGAACGTATTATCCTCTCCGGCGGAGGGGCAAACTTTTCCGGACTTGATGCGTTTCTGGCAAAAGAACTCTCCCTCACCGTCGTACAGGACAATCCGCTTGCGCACGTGGCACTTGCTTCCGGACTTAGCCTCTTACCCAATCAGTCGCGTTCCTTGACCACGGCGATTGGTTTAAGCCTTGCCACGATCCATACATCATATGCATAAAAAACTTACACCCTACTCCTCTGCATACAATCTCCATACACACTTTCAAGGATTTACACTGATTGAGATCTTGGTCGTACTCGGTTTTGTACTGGTGATAGGATTCCTCTCCTTTATCCCTTTGAAAAATTTTCAGAGCACCCTTACCCTGGATTCGGTTACGCAGGATATGGTGGAAACGCTTCGCTTTGCGCAAAATCAAACCGTCGCCTCAACGGAAAATAACCAGTACGGCGTCCACTTTGCAACCACAAGCTACGCGCTTTTCCAAGGCGCATCATACACGGAAGGAGATCCGTCAAATATCATACATGTACTCCCCGCCAACACACAAATTACCGGCATTGTGCTTGAAGGAGGCGATGAGGTGCTCTTTAACCGTGTTGATGGAGGAACGCCGAATGGTGGTACGCTATCCATTACCGCTTTCCACAATGGCATTGCATCCAGAACGACGACTGTTGCGGTTAACGGACTTGGTAAAGTTATTGCGAATGAAGGAGAGTCCGGTGATTTGGTAATTGATGTTTCAAACGCAAAAATTCTTGGTGAGGGAAATAAACACTTACGCGATATCAAGCTTACCAACGCGGGAAGCGATGATGTGGTTATAGAAAAAATGATTATTTCATGGAGTGACACCAACCGCCTGCTCCACCAAATTTCAATTGACAACTCTACAGTTTGGCACCATACCGATGGCACCGGCTTACCGCAAGGCGCCCAATCTTCCGGCACCGAAATTGATATCGTTGACTATACCCTGTCCGCGGGAATGTCGGTATTTATTACCAGTATTGAATTTGACGGCAATATCAACGATAATTTTTTCGTCATTACGCTGAAGCTCGCGGACGGGACGCAAAAAACCGTTACTATTGACTTTAGCAATGGGGGGGCATTCTGTTCAAGCGGCGAGCATGTGCACTATGCGTTCAATTGGGGAATTAAAAACGCCAATTTCATGACCATCGATTTTACGGAAAGTGGCGGAGGCACGTATACACACACCATTGATTTTCAAGATTATGTGAGTGGTAATGTATTTGCATGGGAAGATACGGTCTTGGTTGATGGGGAACCGCAAACACTCCGTATTCACACTCACGACATGGCGCCATCGGAAACGCTCTTCTGCGTGCACCGTGACGACAACGAGGTTACAAAACCGTTTACCGTGACTATTGACGGTTCTCTTATCGCTTCCTATACCATTGATGGCGATGTATCTGCCGGCACAAATGTTTTATGCCAAAGCCAGTAATACACTCATCCTGCAATACATGGGATAAGGTTTCTTGTGTAAAAAATTACCCAAATGGGTTTTCGCTCGTTGAGGTTATGGCAGCGATAGCTCTTGGCAGTGTACTCGTATTGAATATTACGCAAATAATCCTTACCAGCCTACGTATTACGAACAATCAGGCGCGTGCCGTACAAGCCGAATATCTTGCCATTGAACTTATGGAGCAGGTACGGTTCATGCGCGATGGTGATTGGACAAATCTTTCATCGCTCTCGTCAAATACGCCCTATTACCTGGGCAGTGGAGGTCCGCCATGGAACCCTCAAATGGGATCAGAAACCATGCTCTCTATTTTTTCCCGTTCTTTTACCCTGTCCGATATCTGCCGCGATCCTATAACGCGTGATATCTCAACGCTAGCAGGGTGCATCGCTGACCCTGATACTAAAAAAGTAACCGCTACCATACAATGGGAAGCGGTTGGAGAAGGCACCAAGATACATTCCTTGGAATTATACCTTACACATTGGCAATGAGTATGCAACCACACGCTACGCAAAAAGGCTACTCGCTTATCAACCTCATACTCTACACGGCGCTTGTCGCGCTTACCGTGGTATTTATAACGCAGTTTACTTTCACGGTTCTTGTATTGCGCAATAAAACAGCTGCTCAACGCGCAGTTTGGGAAAACGCACGCTATGCCATGGAGCGCATGGTACACCAGATTCGCGCGGCAAACACACTTGACCTGCCGTATTCCGACTTTATCGCATCACCCGGCACGCTCGCTCTTTTGACCAATATTTATGATATTGATGAACCACAAGTACGCGTTATCTTTTTTGTTGACGGCAACAAAAGGCTCATCTTTTCCCGGGAAGGATATACCGATGAAATGATTACCGATGAAATGGTAGAAATATCCGCTTTAACGCTGACGCGTTATACCGACGGAACTTCTGAATCCATACGCATCGTGCTTACCCTTGACGCAAAATCTCCCTCCAGTCGTTTTGACTACCAAGCAACCTATACGCTCGCAACCAGTATTCTTATTCGCAAAAAATAGTGCAGTGTATTTTATGCAAATACAATCTCGGCTCCATACGCCTCGACAACAACGTCAGATACCCGCATCTTGGTATACGCACATTGGTTATACAGGGTATGATCGGCACGCGCACAATCAAGGGTTTACCGTTATCGTACTCGTGTTGTTCATCACAACGCTGACCGTGTTTATCGGTACGGCACTTGCCCGGCTCGGCATTATGAACGCGCGCATGGGGTTTAATATTACGCAGTCAAACCAGAGTTTTTATTCTGCGGAGGCGGCCATAGAAGATGGTATGATCCGCATCAAAAATATGTGGCCGTACAGCGCGTCAGAAAGTTTTGTGTTGAATAATGCTTCCACAACGTACACCATTACTGATTCCGAAACCGAACCAACGCATAAATTGATTACCGCAATAAGCAATGCCCATAACCGGTACCGCACACTGCAGGCGCTTACCGAGTTTACCGCATTCCCCGCAACCTTCGCCTATGTAGCGTACGGCAAGCACAATGTTCATGCCGACACTGATGGCGTGTACTCTCCGTTTTTGATAGGTAATGTGTGGAGCGATAATCGGCTTACCCTGCAACAAGGCGCTGTTATAGACGGAGGGGTAATCGCAAAGGAAAAATTAACGCTGGAAACAGGTCCCGGCACTGCAATTTTTGGTGACGTGCAGGCGGATAAAATTACCGTGGAAAATTCCGCAGGTATTTATGCCACCACAACCGCTTCCGGAAACGCAACCGCCGTTACCTCTATCACCAACAACGGCTTTATTGAAGGTGCGCAAACCATTGACGGTGTGTTAGTAATCGGTCAATTGGAATTCCCCGTATTTGATTTTCAATCTTATCAGGCACAAGCGAATAGCGCGGGAACGCTTTTTCCGTCTAATCAAGATTTCATCAATTATCTTGAGTCGCGACATGATGCCGGTCTGGGACGCTATATCCTTACGGAAGGCGTGTACTATGTTTCTGATAAAATTAAATTGAAAAATCTTGATTATCCTGATCCGGTTGAAGTTACGGGAACACTTATTGCGGACGATAAGATTACTATCCAGGTTCCCTATACGCACCTGTCGGCAAATAATCTTCCCATTCTCGCGGCAAAAAAGAAAATTACCATTACCATTGACGATGCGGTTGCCGATGTTCCCATTTCCTTGACCGGCCTCATTTTTTCCGAAGACGAGATATACCTCCGCCATAATCACGCTTCAGGCATTACCATTATGGGCGAGGTTATCGGCGAGGAAATCCATATTAATGAAAATATACGCTTGTTCTATGATAGTAGCGTGCTCCAAACGCTTGGTTTTGATATTTCCGCAACCGGAAACCAGCAGGAACTTCTCTTGAGTATTTACGAAATATACTGATACGGCTTACTGTGGTATACTCACTGCATACTATGCTGATACTCAACCTCATTCCTTCATACTATCAAAAACGCGTCAAGATGCAGTCGCTTACGAGTGTCGTGCGCGTTATGCTCTTGTGGGGATTTTTTGAAATACTCCTGATTACCACGGCACTGCTTATCGCGCAGCTTACTCTACAAAACATATTTATAACTACGGTCCACAATACTTCATTGGTTACAAAAAATCCGGTGAGTTTACGTTCAGGCATTGCTTCTGTCAATAAAACGATTGCCGCCATGCATGCGGAACAGCAGAAATTTTTTGTCGTCACTCCAACGCTTGCGGCATTATTCGGAGAAGTGGATCAAACGATCCGTTTGCAAAATATTGCGCTTGATTTCAATGCGCATACGCTCGCTCTAAGCGGAACAGCGATGTCCCGCAATGACCTTATTGCATTTAAAAACAGGCTTGAAGATTTGCCTTTTATCGAACATTTTGAATTGCCCATTCAAGTTCTTTTAAAACGTACAGATGTGACATTTACCTTCATGGTACCGCTACAACAAGACGCGATTCTTTTTTAAGTATGCTACCTACCCTATCTCCCATACAAAAAAACATTGTTTTTATACTCTGCATTGTGTGCTGCATGGCATTGATTGAGTATTTTCTGCTTCAACCAACACTGACCCACATTGTGATTTTTAGTGGACAAATTGAAATGCAAAAAAAGCAACTTGACCAGCAACTGCAAAAAGGACTCACCTCTAAAGATGTGCGAAACGCGTATGAAACCGTTCAATCTTCACTTGAGGAACTGCAACGTATGCATATTCATTCGGGAAATGAACTTTCCTACATCACCACACTTGAAGATTTAGCAGACACGCATAGGATTGCTCTGTCGCTGAATCTTGCTACTCCCGCCACAGATGCAATAGCGGGCGATATCACTCCCGCAATCACGACCATGCAAATTGAAGGTTCGTATGAAGATATTTTTTCGTATGTGGAATCACTTGAACGACTTTCCTATTATCTTATCATTGATCGCATTTCCTTGGCATCCCCTTCTCCTAACGAAAATCTACTGCAAGGACAAATCCATGCGTATGGCCTCCTTGTCAAATAGGTTATTTTAAAATGATGCGTGTTATGCTATGAATGTACGCAATAAAAAAATAACGTTCTCAAACTTACACCTTTCACTCAACGCCCGCGTAGTATATATGGTTTTATATGTAGTGCTTTGTTTCGTGATGATTTTGGGTGCGTGGTACGTGGCAAAAATTATTCATGAAGTCGTTTATCCCGCATACACGTACATACAAACGCAAGAATATGTCGCAATGGAAGATATGTTTCTCCAAGATATTGATCTCAAGCTTTTTGACAATGTACGTTCCAACTACCAACAAAAGAAAGAACTCCCTCGCATACAACAACTGCCAAACAATCCTTTCTCTTCGCTTATCAATCCTCAAGAAAAAACACGATTTTTATCTCCTGCGCCAAATCAAGAAGATATGCTGAACACGGAAACTAATCCGCAGTTTGCCTCAACCACGCAAGAAACACTTGTCTATCCCTCTGTACATACTACGCAATAAGAAACTGATCACCATAGCACGACATCTACACCTCCTGTATCACCTCTTTGATTTCGGGGATCGCCTCTTTGAGCTCCATTTCAATGCCAAGTTTGAGTGTCATGTTGGACATGGGACACCCCACGCATGCTCCTTGAAAACGTAACGCGACCGTGCCTGTCGCAGCGTCATACGAAACATATTCTACGCCTCCGCCATCTCGCGCAAGGGATGGACGAATGGTATCAAGAGCTTCCTCAATTTTTTTACTTAAATCTTTTTTTGTCATAATCATGATATTGACACTACGCGGTACTATGCTATACTCACGCATACATGTTTAATTATATAGTGTATGTCATATGGCGCATAAGAAAGCTGGCGGCTCATCAAGATTAGGCAGGGATTCGCAGAGCAAGCGACTTGGTGTAAAACAATTTTCAGGACAGCGCGTTTTTGCGGGTTCGGTTTTGGTGCGCCAGCGCGGTTCCAAATTCCATCAAGGGATAAATGTTGGAAAAGGTGGAGACGATACGCTATTTGCCAAAACGGAAGGTATCGTTGAGTTTACTAAAAAGAAAGTGAAGCGGTATGACGGCGCGCTCAAGTTGCGCCGTTACATCCACGTCAAAAGCCAACAGAGTTCCTAATGCCGCGTAACATTTTCTCTCACAACCCTACACGGGTTGTGTTTTGTATACCTTACGCATCCCGTTTCTTACCTCCCGCCTTCAAGAAACCGACAAAAAGCGGGTTTGGGTACAGTGGCCGTGAGGTAAACTCGGGATGAAATTGCGTCCCCATAAAATAGGGGTGATCCAAAAGTTCCACCACTTCCACGAGACGCTTGTCCGGAGAAATTCCCGAGATACGCATACCGTTCCGCTCTATAATATCTCGATAGGCATTGTTCAATTCATAGCGATGCCGGTGGCGTTCTACAATATGTGATTTTCCATAGCAGAGCCGTGCTTTTGACCCTTTTGTGAGAACCGCTTCGTAATTTCCCAGCCGCATCGTTGCGCCATAACTTTTCTGTTTCATTTTTTCCACCTGATCATCCATGATGTGAATCACGGGATGCTCGGTTTCAGGGTTAATTTCGGTACTTGATGCCCCGTCCAGTTTGCACACATTGCGGGCGAATTCAATAACGGCGAGCTGCATGCCATAACAAATTCCTAAATAGGGTATCTGGCGCTCCCGAAGATAGCGAATTGCCTTGATTTTACCTTCCACGCCTCGTGAGCCAAATCCACCCGGAACAATGACGCCGTCATACTTCGCGAGATCGGCAAGATAGGCATCCTCTTGCTCATAGAGAGCCGCGTCAAGCCAGTCAATAACGGGTTTTTTCCCCAAATGGGCTGCGGCATGCTTCACTGCCTCAATGACGGAAATATACGCATCCGCCAGCACAAAATCACCCGTGTGAAAATACTTGCCTACGATGCCTATGCGCACTTCTTGGGAAACTTTTTTCAGCCGTCGCACCATGGACTCCCATTGCACCAAATTGCGCTTATGTACCTTAAGGTCAAGCCGCTCCAGCACCTTTTTGCTCAAATGTTCTTTTTCAAGTATCAGCGGAACTTCATAAATTGAAGGTGCATCCGGCACCGATATGACCGCGTCCTTGGTAACATTGCAGAATACCGCTAATTTGTCTTTTCTGGGTTTATCAAGACTCTGGGATGAGCGGCAAATGATAAAATCAGGCTGAATACCTGCGGAATTAAGGGTACGCGACGCGTACTGGGTGGGCTTGGTTTTCATCTCACCAATAATTGCGGGAATGGGCAAATAACTGACCAGCACAAACAGTACGTCTTTTGGCGCGCGAAAATGCAGCATGCGCGCCGCCTCCAAAAAGAGAATATTTTGGTATTCGCCAACAGTTCCGCCAATCTCAATAATGGCAATATCGGCCTTTGTCTTTCGCACCGCAAGATTAATGCGCCGAATAATTTCCTCGGGAACATGCGGAACCACTTCAACGCACTTGCCTCCATAGACCAAATTCCTCTCGCGCGTAATGACCTCCTGATACACCCGGCCGGTGGTCATATAGTTGACGCGCGTAATATCCTGGTTCAAAAAACGTTCGTAGTTGCCGATATCCTGATCCGTTTCATCGCCGTCAACGGTCACAAAAACTTCCCCGTGTTCGGCGGGATTCATGGTACCCGCATCAACGTTAATGTAGGGATCTATCTTGAGTGCGGTAACGCCATAGCCTCTTGCCTGCAGAATTTTCCCCAGAGAAGCAGTGGTAATGCCTTTACCCACACCGGACATGACACCCCCGATCACAAATATGTATTTTGCCATGCTAGAGTTCCTCACCGACTACCACGATAATCCTCGCTTCCAGACCGTGCGGAAATCGTACGAGGACTTCGTGGTCGCCAAGCTCTTTTAATGCACCGGAAAGTATGATCTGCTTTTGATCAATGGGAAAACCATTCTTTTTGAGTTTTGTGGATATTTTTTGCGGTGTAATTGCCGCGTAGAGACGCCCTTCCTCGCTTGCCTTAACTAAAAATTCAACGCTTTGCCCTTCCAGCGCACTTGCAATGCTTTCAACATGCGCAAGATCCTGTTCCGCCGCTTTTTCTTTTTCCACTTTTTCCTTTCCCGCAAGTTGCAGCACTTCCGTAGTCGCGGGTTCGGCAAATCCTCGGGGTATGAGATAATTTCGGGCATAGCCGTCCGCAACCACGCAGACTTCACCCTTGTTGCCCAACTCCGGTATGGTTTTTTTCAGTACGACTTTCATAGATTCGCTCACTATGCTATGAGTATAGCATAAAATTCTCCCGCACCACAACAATCCTATGTACCAGCCGTAAGACGCATAAGCTCTGCGTAAGCCGCGTCAAGCTGTGGATCTTCGTCATGGTTATAGTTATCTTCGGTGAGAGGCACAAAGATATCGGGTGTGATGCCATCCTCGTCAATAGTCCTGCCGTTGGGCGTATACCAGCGCGCAACGGTGATTTTCAACGCCGATCCATCTCCAAACTCGTACACCTCCTGTACCGATCCCTTACCGAACGTCTGCTCGCCGATAAGCACCGCCAAACCGTAATCTTGCAGCGCGCCCGCGACAATTTCCGAACCTGACGCGCTTCCTTGATTGATCAGGACAACGGTCGGCACGCCCTGCAATACCGCTTGTTTGCTTGCCGTATATACGGTTGGAGGTTTATGCTGTGCTGCGTTGAAACGCTCTTCCACAATGGACGAGCCCACACTCACCCAAGAATCGGCGACGTTGACCGCGGCATCCAAAAATCCTCCCGGATTATTGCGCAAATCAAGTACGATGCCGTCAATGGGTTTTTGTAAAAGTTGGGTAACCGCTTTCTGGAATTTTGCTCCGGTATCTTCTCCGAATTGTGTAATTTCTATGTAGCCGATATGTATTCCCCCGTGTTCCACCACCTGCATTCGTACGCTCTCAACGGTTATGACCGAGCGCGTAATAACCACCTCCTTGCGTACATCGGGATTGCGGCCGATAGCGAGCGTAACATCCGTCCCCGCATCACCACGAATGAGCGCAACCGCCGCGTCAATAGACATGGTAGCGGTTTCCTCGCCGTCAATTGCCAGAATCGCATCGCGCGCTTCAAGACCCGCGCGCGCAGCCGGGCTGTCCGGCAATGGCGCGATAACAATAAGTTGATCGTTCTTCCTGCCGATTTCCGCCCCAATGCCTTGAAATTCTCCTTCTAGCTCCTTCGCGAACTCCTCGGCAATCTGCGGGGTAAAAAATACGGAGTACGGATCGTTGAGCGCTGCGACCATACCGGATGCGGCGCCGTAGATCAAATCAGCTTCAGGCACGTCCGTTTGCACGTACTCACTCGCAATGAAACTCCGCACCTGCTCGAGTAAATCAAATGTCGGGGGTAATTTTTTAGTTTGCGCGGGTGCCAGGGACGTTATACGCAAGAGTTCCTGCGTTGCCGGCACAAACGGTGTCTGCCAGTGCCCTATAGCAAAGCCCGCAACAAAGATAAGCAGGACAGAAAAGATGCTGTGGAGCACCTGCTTGTTTCGCTTTTGTTTCGTATGCGGGGATTCCATAGCGCGGTTACGCGTTTGTTTCACGAGTAATATGCGCTCCGATGGCGCGCAGACGATCGTCCAACCGCTCATATCCGCGGCTGATCTGCTCGGCATTACTGATATGCGATGTGCCGGTTGCGAGCAGCGCCGCGATCACGAGCGTCGCTCCCGCGCGCAAATCGGTCATTTGCGCTTCAACTCCATAGAGCGGCGTTGGACCCGTGATCAATATACGGTGCGGGTCGCATACGACGACATCCGCGCCCATGCGTATGAGCGCGTCAACGTATTTAAAACGTCCCTCATACATCCAATCATGCACGAGCGTCGTACCCTCCGCCTGCGTCATGAGCACGGAAAACGGCTGTAGTAAATCCGGGTTAAACCCGGGATACGGCATATTATGCACGCTCTTCACGGCACGCAGACGTACCGATGGCTCCACCAAGACCGTGCAGGCGCGGTACCATGCGTGATCGCGTTCCTCAACAATGCGCAACGCAACGCCGATTCTCTTGCAGGTTGCGAGTTCCATGTCCAAAAATTCAGGGACGACATTATGAATACGAAGGTGCGAGCGTGTCGCGGCGGCAAGCGCTATGAATGTTCCCGCCTCAATGGGATCCGGAATGAGTGTATGCGACGCCCCTCCGCAGTCTGCGGGCGATGCTTTCCCTTCTACCGTCAGTGTTGAGGTGCCTTCGCCATGCACAACGACACCCATGGCGCGCAGAAATTTTACCAAATCCTGCACATGCGGTTCCGATGCGGCATTTCTAATCGTGGTCGTCCCTTTCGCACCCACGCACGCCAACAATGTATTTTCAGTCGCGGTAACGCTCATTTCACATAAAAAAACACTCTCGCCGGAAAATACTTTCGGCGCGCGTATGGTATAGACATCGTTCTCATAGGAAATCTGCGCGCCCATATCCACAAGAGCACGCAGGTGCGCATCCAAAGGACGCGCGCCAATCTGACACCCTCCGGGCGCCGGTATCGTGATCTCGCGGCAACGCGCAAGGATCGGACCTATGAGGAGCACTGACGAGCGTAACTGTTTGACGAGCTTTAGCGGCATGCGATCCGGATCAATCCGCACACAGGTAATGGCAACGGTGTGCTCCGCTTTCCATTCCACTTTTGCCCCCAGCTCTTCCAATATCATCAGCATATGCTCAACATCGGCAATGCGAGGTACATTGGAAATTTCGCAGGTCTGGTCTGTCAGCATCGTTGCCGCTATGATGGGTGTCGCAGCATTTTTTGCCCCGCCGACGAAAATATCGCCGGAAAGCGACCTGCCGCCTTCAATGCGTAGTACTTGCATAACATGGTAAAGTATACACGTTTTTTTCCGCTTCCGCAACCGTCTCTTTCATATTGCTTTTTCTGCAATCACGAGGTAGAGTACCTACATTCTTCACTACTCGTATGCCCGTTCACCTTACCCTTGCGTTCAGGCGCATTATCTACTCTTGCTTCATACTGGCATTTCTTATCGCCGCGCCGTTGGTTGTTTTCTACGCCATGGGCTATCGCTATAGCTTTCTCAAGGAAAAAATTGAACGCACCGGCGTGCTCATAGTAAGTTTTTCTCCCGCCGATGCGCGTCTTACGCTCAATGGCACGGTTCCTGATATGCAGCGAGACGGAAATGTTGCTCATATCGCCAATCTGCTTCCGGGTATATACACTATCACGCTTTCCGCCGATGGCTATCAGCCGCTTACCCGCATTGTATCCATCGCGCCAAATCAATCTTCCGTTTACAAATATCTCACCCTTTTTCCCGAAAATCCACAGCCCGTTCTCTTGCAGCAAGGGGTGTTTACCGCACTCACGATGCAGGGGGAAACCCTCATACTGACCTCACAAACTGCAACGTCTTCACAGATAGTCTTTACCGATGCGCGCTACAACGCTCCCCAGCGTTTTTTCATTCCTGAAACAGCCTCAACTACACCAATGGTCATCCCCATGGGATACGGCCGCTGGTCCGCGGTGCAGTTTGCTACCGGCGCACTCTATGTGCTAGATCGCCAAGAAGGAAGGGTGCTTGAACTTGCGGCTCTCCATACGACAAGCGCCGTATGGATGCCAGACACCGTCAATCCCGAGCTCTTTGCGCTGGAAGACGGATATCTCACCCGTTATACCTTTGACCAGAATTCCATGCCCATTGCAATGGATCGCACCCGCACCTTGCAAACGCTCACGCACCTGCAACGCACGATCTACGGCATTACACTCCCTGAAGATACCGGCACTGTAGAACTCATACAGTGGCAACCGCAACAAAAAACATGGGAAAAGGTCCTGGACCTTCCTTTTTCGCAAGGTTATGCCTTTGCCGAAACAGCCAAATCGTTTCTCACCATTTTGGACACAGCCAATACCATCCTCTACCTGGTTACGGCTGCACCCACGAAACCTCCCGAACTTTTCCATATTTCCCCGCGCGTTGACGGGGTGTTCTGGTATGCGGACGGCGCACAATTACTGACGCATAATGAATTTGAAATAGCGCACCTTGCTTTTTTGGAAACATTTGGTACACAAGCGTATGAGCGCACAATCCTGCGTGTCAGCACACCCGTTACCAATGTACTATTGCACCCTCTCGCAACACATCTCCTTTTCGCACAAAACAACTCCCTTACCATCGCATCGCTTGAAGATCAGCCCGTTCCCGATATCATTTCCTACGCGCATTTTGATTCCCTTACCGCGTTTGTTGTCCATCCGACCAAAGAAGCGCTGCTGGTCATAGGAACGTTGCACGGCATACAAGGACTCTATGAGGTACCACTCGCGATGAAAAAATAAGATTCTCTGCGAGAGGTACGGAGAGGCTTTATGTTTTTTTAAGGATGCCCTAGTGCTTCAGCAACGCAAAGACATACGGTTCAAGGAATGAAGAGATTGCGCCGCACCATGAATGTTTTTTCAATACGCCGATAAGCGGCGGGGTCGTAATGTGTTTGGATAAAGTGTTTTTTTAACCGCAGTGCGTGTCTCTTGCGCCACAAGAATGCAATGGTGCGCGCCGATTGAGGCTCGTACAACACCACAAAAAACACCCGCAACACTTCCCGCAGGATCGTCCAAAATTTTACGCGCCACGAATGCGCTCCCGCGTACCGTTGGACTATAATGCACTGATGGACGAACGACAACGCTCTGCTGTTGCCGCTCCCGCGCTTTCTGCCGCGCCATACGCCGCGCAATCCCGTCCCCTCCTTTCTCGTCGTCCGGTCATGGTAGGCAATTACTTGCGGAACGTAAATGCAGGGATACCCCGCGAGCTGCAGCCTATACGCAAGGTCCGCGTCTTCCTTATACATGAACATCAGCGCATCGTAGTACTCACGCGTCTCACGAGGCTCTGTATAGGCAACTTTTTGCAGTGCATCCATGCGGAAGAGCGCGAGGGTCCCGCCCGCACCGAATATTTCTTCCGGTCGGTCAAAGAAACCTTGATCACGATTTCCCTGTCCCCGCTCAAAAAAGTGATGGCTGACGGTGAGACTCATGCCCGCTGAATCCAGTATGTCGGTTTTTCCTTGCGAAGCCTCATCTGCCCGCGCGAAGTTCCAGTGGAATATCTTACCGGTTGCGCATCCTGCTCTGGGATGGCTCTCGAGAGTATCCACGAGCGAGGCAACCGCTTGCGGCTCGTAGAACATATCCACGTTGCTGACGAGAAAATAATCCGCATGCAACCGCCGCGCCTCTTCAATGAGCACGTTGTAGCTTTTTGCAAAACCAAGATTCTCACCGGGATGATATAGGTGTACGGGAAATTCCGCGAGTTGCAAAAGACGTATATTGCAGTTATCGGCTTCCACACTCGCATCGAGCGCCAACAGGTTTTGCGGCATAAAGGTCTGTCGCCCGTATGACGCTAAAAAATACGGCAGATATTTTGCCGTATCATACTTACCGTTTCTGGTTGTGTACGTGATGATGCCGGCAACAACGTGAGGACGTGCTTTGTATTGCTGCATAAAACATCCTGTAAGTTTCAAGATACTCCTTCGGGGCTATCAGATAATCATCCGGTGCTGTAGTTTTTCTTTGGCAAGTATTTGAGCTCTGTACAAACTGTCAAAAGTTCCCGCATCAATCCATTCGCCTTGAATAACGCACACATCAAGTTCGCCCCGCTCCAGATACCAATTATGCACATCAACTATCTCCAGCTCCCCTCTGCCGCTCGGACGCAGGTGCTTGACCGCTTCGGTAACGTAACGGTCGTAAATGTAGCAACCCGTCACGCAGTAATTGCTTTTTGGGTGTTCCGGTTTTTCCTCTATGGAAAGGACTTTCCCTTGCGCGTCCATTTCCACAATGCCAAACCGTTCAGGGTCGGAAACGATTTTGGCAAAAACACGTCCGCCACGCACAAATGAGGAAATGGCACCGCTCAAATCATCTTCATAGATGTTGTCACCGAGTATCAGCGTTACGCTATCATCGTCAATAAAATTTTCGCCGATGATGAAAGCTTCGGCGATTCCATTCGGATGATCCTGTATCTCATACGTAAAGCGGGCGCCGAATTCCCTGCCGCTGCCCAAGAGATTCAAGTACTGACCCGCGCCCTGCGGCGCGGTGATAATCAGGATATCCTTAATACCAGCTTTTAAAAGCGTGTTTAAGGGGTAGTAGATCATCGGTTTATTGTAGACGGGAAGCAGGTGTTTGTTCGTAACTTTCGTGCACGGCCTCAAGCGCGTTGCGGATCCTCCTGCAAGAATAATGCCTTTCATAGCTGAATGGTTTTGCGGATAATTGAAGAAAAGAGTAAGGGATGAGTTATTGCGTTAGATCTCACGCACAAAAGCATGGAGCGCTTCGGTGTACGGCCGCAGCACCGGCCGCTTCGTATTCATAAGTACCGAACTTGCGGGACGCGGAGCGGGACGCGAAAAGTGTTCCGGGGATACGGGTACGATCCGCGTATCGGGCGCTACGAGTTTCGCCAGCGCAACCGCTCCCGCATACCAGGTAACCGGCGTCTCATTCACCAAGTGATAGATGCCGGGTGCCGCGACATCCCGTTCAAGAGACAGAACCGCTTCCGCGAGATCGGGAACGTAGGTAAAGCAGCTCGTTTCACCGTCTATGGCTTCCACGGTCGTTGCGTTTGCCATACTCTCGCGTATCTTATCAAAAAAACTCCGCTTCCCTGTAGGTGAACTTCCGGGTTTTCCGAAAAGTTTTGAGGTGCGTACCAGATACCATTGCCAGACAGGATGCGATCGTGCGATATCTTGCAGCGCCGTTTCTCCGGCAAGTTTTGAGGCGCCATAGACATTCGGGGGTTTGGGAGTATCTGTTTCAATATATACTCCCTTGCGCCCGTCAAATACATAATCCGAGCTGAACGAAATGAACGGTATGTCGTTGCGGGCTGCATACGCCGCAAGGTTGCGCACCCCGTCGCCGTTCACGGAGAACGCGCGGAGGGCTTCCTCCTGACTTTCCTCACACGCGTCCACCGCATTGTAGGCGGCGGCATTGATGATGAGGCGGGGTCTGGCTTGTTTGAGAAAAGCCGTAAGTTCCACCTTGTCGGCAATGTCAACCAAGCTATGATCAATCCCGAAAGCTTGCCGAACGCCATAGCGCGCGATAAGTGCGGAGCCCAGCATGCCGGTTGATCCGATAATCAGTACCTTATGCATACGTGAAGTGAGGTGAAACATTCCGACTGCGCCATACGCGGTTAGATTGGGGATCGCTTATCGTATTGCTGCGCGTAGTATGCCTGAAAGGCGGGATTTTTTATTTTTTTCCACCACCACATGTTATCCGCATACCAGTGAATGGTTTTGGTGAGTGCGTCCGCAAAGCGATACAGTGGCATCCATCCAAGTCCCCGCAGTTTGGTACAGTCAATGGCATACCTGCGATCATGTCCCTCACGATCTTGCACCTGCATGATGCGGGAAACATCCAGATGTAGGGTTGTGAGAATGTGTTCGGTAATCTCCAGGTTTGTTTTTTGTTCCCCGCCGCCAATATTGTATACCTCGCCTGTAACGCCACGGGTCAAAATGACATTGAGTGCGCGGCAGTGATCGCCAACGAACAGCCAGTCCCGCACATGAAGTCCATCGCCATAGAGCGGCGCTTTTTTCCCCTCAAGTAAATTCGTGGTAAATAGCGGAATGAGTTTTTCCGGATGTTGGAACGGACCGTAGTTGTTTGAGCAGCGCGTGATGACCACCGGCACCTTGTAGGTCATATGGTACGCGCGCGCCAAAAGATCGCCGCCCGCCTTGCTTGCGGCATAGGGGCTGTTTGGCGCCAACGGCGAGCTTTCGGTAAAGGCGTCTTCCGGAATACTTCCATACACTTCATCCGTACTCACCTGCACCATGCGCGCCACCTTATGCGTACGCACCGCTTCCAGAAGTACGCGTGTTCCTAAAACATCTGTACGCATAAAATCACCCGCGTCCAGGATGGAGCGGTCTACATGGGTTTCCGCGGCAAAATTGACGATCGTATCAACAGGGTAGGTTGCCAGGAGCTTCCCAACCGTTGGCGCATCCGCAATATCCCCTTGTATAAAGGTGTAGCGATCGGGATACTGCGCCGCAACATCCCGTATATTGTCCAAATTTCCCGCATACGTCAGCTTGTCAAAATTGATGATCATCACCTTGGGGTGCGTGGCGAGCATGAACCGGATAAAATGAGATCCAATAAACCCCGCGCCTCCTGTCACGAGCACGTTCTTTGGCGTATAGGATATTGGCTGTGCAGCATCCGTATTCGTATTCGTTTCATGTGCCGATACCTGAAAAAAAACACCAGCCTCGTCTTGGGTGAGTAGATGTTGCGCAAGAAGATTGTCAACCAATACCTTGAGTGCATCGGGCATATACTTGTAGCAAGCTTCCCGTCAGCGGTTTTTTATTGACCAGTCAAAGCCTACGTTCGGATCGTCAAACGGAATACGTTCCTCATCGGGATCGGCAGGATTATAGCTTTCGGTCGTATGGTACAACAACATCACCGGTTTGCGTCCGATAACTTGGTAGCCATGAGCTACGCGGACGGGAATGCGGATAACCACGGGATTTTGTTCTCCCGCGTACACTACGTGCGTTTTTCTAAAAGTCGGCGAATCCTCGCGCATGTCGTGTAGTACCACCCGCGCCATACCGGACGCTACGTACCAGATATCATCCTGCCGATTGTGCCAATGAAACGCTTTAATGACACCGGGGTTGGTAACGGTAACTGATGTTTGGCCAAATCTCTGCAAGAGGCCGTCATCGTCACGGACAATTTCCCGAAAAAATCCCCGATCATCCGCATGCGTTACCAGATGTTTAATCTGTACGCCCGCAATGCCGGCTGCTGCGACGGGTACGGGTTGGGCTTGACTGCCCAGCAGCTTATACGCGGAAGTTTGCGACACACCAACCAGCTGCGCCGCTTCCTCCAAAGTTATTTTGCCTTCCTGAAATAGACGGGACGCAATTTCAATTTTTTTGTCAAGTATGGTTTGCGCTTCTTTCATAGCGTAAGCACCTTACCAAAAAGTTCTCGGGTACGCAATACCGCCTCACGTAGCATGCCCTAGCGGTGCGCAAGCACCTTTGCAAACTCCCTATACTCCGACTGTTTTTTTAATCATTTTTCCAATCTTTTCCATCTCACCCTCCGCATAAGGCGTACCCTTCCACATGCGATGGCCATCTCCGGAGAATCGGGGAATGAGATGAAAGTGCAGGTGCATAACCACCTGCCCGGCGTCAGCTCCGTTATTGGTCATAAAGTTGTACGCGGAAGCTCCCATTGCCGCACACACGGCATCCCCAAGTTTTTTTGCCGCGGCAACGAGTTGCGCAAGCATCGCATTATCGGTTTCTGACATGCGTCGGCAGTGTATCTTTGGCGCCACGAGCGTATGCCCGGGATTTACCGGATTGCTATCCAAGAACGCAAAGACATAAGCATCTTCGTACACGGTAACGGATGGTATCTTCCCGTCGCGTATGTTGCAAAAAAGACAGTCGGCCATATAAGTACATACCCACAATTGCGTAAGAGATGCGGGCGGTTAAGGTTTATGCTTCCTCCTCATTATCCAACTCCATGCCAATCGCAGCAACCATCATAGCGGTAATTGGACCAAGTACCCATGCCAGCCAGCCAAAATCCCGCAGGGTCCATCCAATCACCCATCCTGCGGCAAGTGCGAGCACACCCAAAAACCACCAATCACTCTTTTGCGTAGTTATATTTGCTTTTGGAGGTACCAGCCCAATGGTTACGAGTGCGCTTCCCACAACGATAAGTAAAATTATCAGGGGATTGACAAAATAACTTACTGTTCCGGGCCGCACCACTTCCAGTACCATAGCTATGGATCCAACGACAAGCGCCGCGCGGAAAAACTCCGCAATAACTGTTTGGATTACTGGGGTCGCGTGTATTTTTTTTATAACTTCTCCAACCATATATGAGAAAAAAGTTTTTGCAGGGTCATCGGCTTCCCCTGAAACTCCGCGCGTATATTTTGCAATTCTATCGGCAGCTCTTCGGATATACCCGGCGCGGAAAGCAGCACGCGCACGCGCCGATCCGCCTTTGCCGATACACCCGTCAAATCAAGTTCCGCCGTCCCGCGCATCCATCCATCTTGCAATACCGTTGTTTCCAGAGGACGCAACACAAACTGCCATGCGTGTTCGTCGAGTACGGGTCCGATACGGACAATACCTCCGTAGTCCGTACGATAGGTAAGCGATAATTTCACGGTAGCAAAACTGCGCGGTACGCGCAAGTCAAGATAGACCGGTTCCCCGACAATAAGCTGTGCGCGATCCCGCGTATGGACGCGCGTAGCTTCTGGGCTGAAAGGAGAAATGAGTACCGACGAATCGTGAAAATTCTGCTCCGCGGTAAACGTTCCGCTCCATACCGCATTCTGTAAAAACAGCCAGAAAAAAAACAGTGTTCCGGTAAAAACAAAAATTGCGCGGGCTATATTTTTTATTTTATGATCCCTGTTGTTCATTGTGCGTTGCATAGTCCAGAGGTACCACTTCATAGAGATATTCTCCGGGTGCCGTTGAGGTCGCGTAGCGCAAATCCAGAGGCTCCTCCGCCACAAGATGCAGCTTGTTTTTCGCAACATCATCCGGTGAAGCAAGCGTATAGTACCATACCGGAATATCCTCTAGAAGACGCGTTACTTGGCTAAAGGCCTTTTTACGCTCCGTTGGCACTATAACGCGATATTCGGGAAAAAAGATTTTATCGTTATATTCCGTAACCATAAGCGCATTTTTCGGAACAATTTCTTGCACCTGCGCCAAGGTCTTTTGATAAGACCTGATGCTCGTCTTCACCGCGGCAAGCGATTCATTGCCTTGCAGCAGTACGATTTGCACGGCAAGGAGCATGAAAAAAAATACCGTAACAGCCCCGCCAAAAAATTGAAATTTTTTACCGTACGCGCGCAATGCCCGCAAGATAAAGAGCAGTCCCAAAACAATAAAGGGAATGCCTGCTATTAAAAAAGGGAGCCAATAGCGCAGGTAGGAGGTTCCCATGGTTACCTTTTCCTTGCTTATGGTGTCAGCTACATCAAGGGAACTGTAGTATAGTCCAAGATAGACGGTCAATACTGCGATGTACAGAAAGAAAACTTTTTGTTTTAGGGGCTTCTCCTTGAAACGCGCAATAAAGGAAATGAGCCCCAGGATCAACGGTACGGTAAGCCACCAAAAAAACTGTGCGACAAAATTAAATATACGCACCAGAAACATTTCAAGGTCAACGCCAAACGGCAAAAGATATTGGCCAAAAGACGCTCTTCGGGTTATATCCTGTGTCGCTGCCTGTGTCAGCTGCTGGTAGCCAGTCGCCAGAGGGGATCCGTACACAGCCGCATGCAACGCCAGAAGCAGAAAAAGAAAACACCCCAGAATACCCGCAAAGATACCGACAAGTTTGAGTGGCATAATGCGCCGATAGATCGCCCACAGGGTCAAAAGCAGCGCGAAAATCCAAAAAGCTTCGGCCGGGCGAACTAACAGCGCCATGCCGAAACCGGCGCCCGCAAACAGCGCACACAGCAGCACGGAACGCGAGAGACGGCCATCGCGTTTCCAGGAGGGGCTCATGGATCCCAAAAAATATAAGCCAATGATACACAGATCCACGAACAACGCATTAGGAAAAAGACCTCGGCTCGTGTAGTACCAAAACACCGGGTGCATAAAAAGCAGCATCGCGGATACGAACGCTACGCGTTCACTAAAAAGCCTTCTTACAAATCCATAAAAAGCAAAAATGGCGCTTACCGAGAAAGCTGAAGTAAAGTACGGGATGGCGTTGACACCGAAAACTTTTGCAAGCGCGCCGTACAATACCGGAAGTCCCAAAAAACCAGCCGGAACCAAGGTGCCACCCAATACATTGACGCTTCTCGGATGCAGAACATCCGCATAGGCAGGATTAAGGGGTTCTCTCACGAATAGTGTATGCTCCAACGCCACCTGTCGCGCAAAAACGAAATTAGCGGTGGCGTCAGGGGAATTAAACCTCCACACTTCTTGCGTGTTGGGATAGGTTGCAAAAGAAAGCCAGCTGTACACAAAAAAAAAGCCCGCACCAATTAGCAGGAATGCGCCACGACGCACACGGATGCGTCCGGAGCTTGTGGTATACGTTGCCGTATCAGATGCCATAGGTAACAAGACTGATGACGGAAAACAGCAGTGAGGCGATGAGGAGCCACCATGCTACCGTAAAAAATATCGCGCCGCCTCCCCATACACCCAAGAGCACCACACAAATGCCCGTCACCTGCAGGTTTAACTTGATTTTTCCCCAGATATTCGCCTGCACGATAATACCGCGCGCTTTGCGATACCAACCGGTAAGTATGGCGATAAACTCCAAAAATATGATTGCAAAAACGATACCGGCGTACAAATATTTTGCCACGAGAATATATGCGACAGTTCCAACTAAAAGTTTGTCTGCCAGCGGGTCATAGAGTTTTCCCCAATCGGTAATTTGTTTACGGGTGCGCGCCAGGGATCCATCAATCGCATCGGTGAATGCGGATAATACAAAGAGCGGAAAACCCCATAGATAATTTTCCACCCACAAAAGCCACGCTACAAACGGCACGCTCACAAAACGGATGAGGGTGATGTGGTTTGGAGTCACCCGGGGAGGAATCATCCACAGCACGAATCGTTCCATAAAGTGATCCTGCGGATGCAGCCGATGCTCGCTTTCGGCTGTGGGCTTGGGGATTCTGCCTCGAATCTGCAGTTTGTTACGCATACACTATATCACTTTACCTGCACGGGAGGAAAAAATGTGAGGCTACCTTTCTCTGTATTCTCATGGTATGGTAGTGCTATGCAGTATACCATATTTCCAAAAATACTCCTATGTGCAGGACTCCTTGCGGCATGCGTTGTGTCGCAGCCGATTGTGGCCTCGCTGATCGCGCTCTTGTTTATATACCTCGTGAGCGAAGCGCTCACCGACGCAATTGAAGCAAGGACCGATAGTACCCTTCCGCGGTCATTGGGACTTCTTATCCTGTTGAGTTTGTGGATTGTGGGCGGCACGATCTGTTACTACATCTTTGCGCTGCCGCAATGGCTTGCGTTTATGGTGAGTATCGTGCCGTTAGTATTCGGTCTTTCCTTGCGACGTCCCCGCCTGCCGAAAATCCAAAGAAGTGGTTTATATGCTTTTCTGCCAGTCCTCGGGATAAGTGCTGCCTCGCTAGGGATCCTCGCGCATGTCGCGACACGTGAAGCGATACGCTCGCCGTGGGATATTGTTCCTCCGCTCTATTTTGTTCTGGTAGCGGTCATGCTGCTCTGGCTGCTCATCCTGGCATTCAAAAAAAATACGGGATCGTTGACGCTCGCGCACTGCATCGCCGCCGCAGTACCCCTGCTTGCGGTAACCCAACTGGTCTACCCGCTTGGATTCGGTTTTGATCCATTCATCCATCAGGCAGCGGAACAGCTCATAGCACAACACGGGGTTGTCTATCCCAAGTCGCCGTACTACATAGGCTTCTATGCCCTTGTAGAGATACTTGCAACAATCACCCATCTCCCGCTCAAGTGGATTGACCGATGGCTCGTACCCATGCTTACCCTTACGTTGTTTCTCCCGCTTGCGGCAGTCTGGCTTAAGACCTACGCAGAGCGCTTCAGCATTCGCGATCTCACACCGCATATAGGACTTCTCGCTATCTTTTGCATTCCCTTCTTTCCTCTCGCATTTTCCACTCCGCTCTATCTCGCCTATATATTTTTTACCGCTTCACTTTTTGTTTTCCTGATGCTTCCGGATGGTCCGATACGCAACGGCATCGTGTGGCTTCCGGCCATTACCGCACTCGCCATACATCCGCTGGTCGGCATTCCTCTGCTTGTATGGCTTTGTTTTCTGTTCGTTCGCCGTTATGTTCCCAAAACACTGCAAGCACTCTACGGAATTGCCGCATCACTTGTGCTGCCGCTGGTTTTTATTATTGCCGGCATCGCCAATCCCGCGCGAACCGCGAACCTGCGCCTGCCTTCTTTTTCACCATCTACGCTCATTGCGCATCTCCGATCGCTTCCGGTGATCCACTTCAATCTCCTCTTGGATTGTGCCAAACACCTCACAACGGTTTCGTGGTTTCTTTTTCTCGTGTTTGCGTTCATGGGTTTTTACCGGATGTGGCGTAGAGCCTCCGCTGCAGAAGACGCAGCACGCTTGTCGGCCTATCTCGTGCTTCCCTTCATACTCCTCGGAAACTACCTCGTTCTCAAATTCTTTCTAGACTTTCCATACCTTATTTCCTATGAAACCGGCGCTTTTGGCCAACGGCTTCTTGATCTGTTATGGTTTTCAGTCCTGCCTTTTGCGCTCGGTGGATTTCTGCTTACGCTTGACCTCTTACGGCGAACCTCCTCGCTTCCGCGCGCGTGTATGTCACTCCTTATTGTGGCAATTATTGTTTCGTCGCTGTATGCGTCCTACCCTACAAATGATCTCTATGCGAAGGGAAGGGCTATCAATACAAGTGGCGCGGATTTTGCGGCAGTCAGTTTCATTGCTACGCATGCGCGAACGGACTCTTACGTTGTACTTGCCAATCAGCAGGTTTCGGCCGCCGCGCTTGCGACACATGGCTTTGCGCGCTATAGCGCAACCGATGCGGGGGAATTATTCTACTATGCCATCCCCACGAGCTCTCCGCTCTACCAATACTACATGGACTTCGTGTATAGCGATCCCACACGCACACCGGCAGAAGCCGCTATGCTGCTCACGGGAGCGCGCGAAGTATTCATCGTCATGAATGACTATTGGACCGATGCCGCCAACCTCATAAAAAAAGCATCCCCGTACGCCGACGAGGTTACCGAGCTGGAAAGTGGCCGCGTGACTATTTTACACTATCTGCAACAAGCGGAATAAGCTTCCGGACATACTCCTTGGCCGTATGCGCGCCGACCGAGCCGGTATAGATTTGCGGATGTTTGAGGAAATGCTCCAAAGCAAGCATGGCTTCCTGTTCATGTTGAGGCGTGAAGAACAGGTCGCCGGCCCGTTCATCCATTATCTCCGGAATGCCGCCGATGCGGGAAGCCATCACTGGAACGCCCGCCGCATGCGCTTCAAAAATAACCGTTGGGGTATTTTCATAACACAAAGACGGCACGACAACTACGTCGGCTTTTTGTAATTCCGTCAGCACGCGATCGTGCGCAAGGGGTCCTCTAACCTGCACGTGCGCGTGCCGGGCATAGTTTTTTTTCAGCGCGGCAAATTCCGTTCCCGCGCCAAAAATGAAAAGGCGCGCGCGAGGAGAATTTTGCGCACACCATTTGGCAAATACGCGTGCAAACCAAACGATGCCTTTATGCAACTCCATCTGCCCGATATACACTACATGCAAAGTATCTCCGGATGTCCGCTCACGCGGATCAGGGTGTGTAAGTGTTACCGGATTCTGCCGCGTTATTTTTTTTGACTTTGCAAAAAAGCCGCGTTCCGTGTAGAAAGTTTGCAAGAATTGCGAAGGAAAGAGTACAACATCCGGGGAGCTAAAGAGCCACCGGCAAAGCGTTTCATACCAGGTTCGCAAGAAAATCTCCTGCTGCCATGAATGCTCGCTTCCGTAGATACGTAATCCGGATGGAATGGCAAGCTGCACATCATGAACAGTGTGGATGTGCCGCACACCGGTTTGTCGTATGGCTCGTGGAATGGTGTAGCCGATACCCTTTACATTATGGGTGAGCACAGCGTCAGGGTTAGCATATCGTATCGCGCGCTTAACCCGAATATACGTAAAAGGATTGAGCATATCCTTCAGGTGCCAAAGTATGCGAAGGAACGCCGGAAGCTTCCCCAGATTGCCATACCAGCAGAAATTCGGCGGGAAATACCGTTCCACGACGACGCCATTGATAGTGTCATGGCGCTTTCCGGAAAAAGCGGGTTTGGTGGTAAGCACACGAACCGTATGACCCTGTTGCACTAATTCTTCCGCGACTGTTTGCGCGATACGTTCCGCGCCGCCCTTGCTATACGGCGCATAAAGATTCGTGATGACGAGAAAACGCATAAACCGATGTTACGATATACTTGTATGCTCATGATGCGCCTGTATCAGGATACGTTGCGGTGCTGTTTTAATAAAAGTCCGGTGAGTACCGCCGCTCCAAAGGCATCAACAAGCACGTCAACGGGGCTGCCGTGGCGGCCTCCCACAAATGACTGATGCCATTCATCGGTAGCAGCATACAGAACGGAAAAGAGTAGCGCAAAAAATATCTTCGGTCGTGTTGTGAGTGGCATGATTACGCCAAGTGTTTGGAACCAAAGATAGCAGAGTACACCGAATTCAGCCATATGCGCAATTTTCCGCAAAACCAAGTCAATCCAGGTAGTGAGTCCCGATTGTAAATCCGGCTGCGAAGAAAAATAATAGATCACCACCATCCACAGAGTAAGTGCTGTCCACCAAAATATTTTTTTTAACGCGATGTTTTGTGGCATAGAGGGAGTGAGAGATGCTCCTGTTGATTATATCATGTGGTATACATACCGTGATACGTGCATATATTTTTACGCAACCATGCAATAATCATTGCACCACGCATGTATGCGGGTGCATAAATGAGTGGCGCGTGTAGTTTTTGATGCTTGTTATAAACTTTTAAGAACTTGCTGATAGATATACTCAATATCCTTAACAATACTTCCCCAATGAAAACGGGTATGTGCATACGCGAGCGCCTCTTTACCCATGTTCTCGCGCAGTTCTCTATCGGTAAGCAGTTGCGTGATGCGTTCTGCAAGCTCATCAACATTACCATGACGCACGGCGAGCCCTGTTTTCCCAGGAACAAATACTGTACGCACCCCGGGCAGATCGGACGCGATAACCGGGGTGCCGCAAGCTTGTGATTCCGCCAGTACGATGCCAAACGCTTCGGAGACATCTAGCGAGGGCAGTACGGTTATCCATGCGCTGCGGTATCTTGCCGCCAGATCATGTGTTGCAAGCGATCCTAAAAATTGCACCCAGCGCTCAATTCCCAAATCCTCCGCCTGTTTTTCATAATGTTGCCGTAGATCGCCATCCCCAACAATCCAGAGTTTTGCGTTCGGTATCCGAAGTTTCACGACTGCATCCAAGAGATTTTGCAGACCTTTAAAGTAATGTGCCGTATCCAGACCCCCGACAAATAAAATTGTTGGTTGTGATTCTTTTTGTGCTTCCCCCTCTTCAAAAAACACCTCATTGACGCCAAAAGGAATTTCAAAAAACTTCTCCGGCTTTTTCTTGAAGATCTCGGCGACAAAACTTTTTTTTGCATAGTCATACGAACTCACCGTAATCGCATGGGAGCTCCAAAGGTATTGTGGCAGTAAGAACGCGCGATAGAAACTAAAGAGTTTCTGCCGCACGCCAAACCCCGCCGTATCCATGTGATAGGTTAAGATATAGGGTTTTTTCTTGTCCGTCATTGTATAAAGCCATGATGCCTCCGCGCCACCGAAAAATGGATAGTGGACATGCAGAACATCATACTTCCCCAACATACCGAATAGCTGCGGTATAAACGCCGCGTTTCCTCTTTTCCATAAAGGACGCACGCGCGTAACGCGCATGCCTTCGGGATAGTCTTCTTCAGGAAGTCCGCGCACGTATTCCGGCGTCAACACATCCACCGTATGCCCGCGCCTGGCAAGTCCCGCCGCCATTTCCTTTGCCACCATACCCATACCGCCTTTATATGGAGGAAACACGGGAGTGATATGGGCAATATACATAGGAGTAAGCGGTAAGAAGCGCCAAGAAAGACGCTATTTTACAAACGCAGTGCAGGTTCGGGAATTACCATTGCATAAGTTTTCGCACGATATGCCAATAGCCGTCAAATACCGGGTTGACCACTTTGTCCAAAATCGGGTTGGCGATCTCCTGATAGCTGATGATGCCTACCCAGTCACGAGTAAGTTCTTTATCGGTAATGATGCGCAAATCCTGGCGCAACCGACGCTTCGCGTGCAAGAGCGGCCAGTGCGCCGGGTTGAGCAGCCATGCATAGACTTGCAATTTTTCTTTCCACCAGCCACGCGCCAAACTGAAACCAAACTGTCCGAACTCCATGAGGAGCAGTGTCGGCAGCAGTAAAAACAACGTCCGCCACCGCAGAAAGAGCAGCATTATCCACCAGCGATTACGCTCCATCCAGTAATATTTTTTAATGCTGCGGGAAAATTCGTACTTATGGTACACCACCGCTCTCGGCGCCAATACATTTCTCCATCCGGCAAGACGCGCGCGCAGCGCAAGGTCGGTATCTTCATGGTAGAGAAAAAAATCTTTGTCAAATAAACCAACGGCGCGGAGCACATCGGCTTTATAGAGCACCGCCGCTCCTGACCCGTAGACAATGTCGCTTGCGTCCGCATACTGACGCGCTTTTTCAACATACTCCCTGTAATCGCGGCAAAAACCAAAACCTAGAAAATGCAACAAATTGCCTGTTGAATTCAACTTGTCCCTATCAGGGTAGAGCCGTATCAGCGCCTGCACCGATCCTATACGCGCATCGCTCCACGCAACGCGTACGAGTTCCTGTAGCCAATGATGCTCCACGAACGTATCCTGGTTAAGTAATACCACCGCGTCCGTATGCTGTGCCAACGCATAGCGCATACCGATATTATTTCCTTCGGCAAATCCGGTATTTTCTTTTTGGCGAAGCACAATGCTTTGCGGATACTCCCTCTCAATGACCTCTGCCGTGTCATCGCTTGAATTATCAACAAATATCGTTTGCACATCCAAGCCATCCGTATCCAATTTTTGTAAACTCTCCAGCAAATCCGGTAAATATTTTTTAGCATGGTAGCTTACAATGAGTATGGCAATTTTCATAACACTTTCTTACTTTTACTCCTTTCTTCCTGATCCGGAATTTTTGGATGCTCAATCGCTTGCTTTCTCACGAGTTCCGTAAGCGTCTTCTCCAACTCATGCAGACGCGCAAATGCGCGAAATACGGCAGAGAAGAGCACAAGCGCTCCGATGTAGAGGACAAGATCGGATCCCCTCCCAACGCCCACGCTATTTGCCACCCAAGTTGCGGCATTCGGCAAAAGCGACACTACCGCAACACCCAGCCATACCACCGTCCAAACAAAGGCATCACTACGCGTACATACCTTTCTTCTCAACTGCATGCCAATGCGCAGCAACGCAAAGAAAGCGAATGCCAAAAGTAAAATTTGAACGGGTAACATACAAATTTAAGGATAAAAAAGTTTATGCAAGAACAGGTCTTTTATGATGGCACATCCCTGCAGAAAACCCTGTCCGCGCGTGTGATAGGTAACGGTAACCGGCACCTCCGTATAAGAAATGTGTTTCGCGCTTATTTCATCTAAAATTTCCGAGGCGTGTGCCATGCGGTCATGCGCGAGTACCATACGCCCGGCTGCATGCCGTGTCAACGCGCGCAAGCCATTATGCGTATCGGTCACTTTCATACCGGAAAACAATCGGGTAAAAAGAATGGCGGGTTTTAAGATAAGCCATTTTTTGAGCGGCGGGAGATTTGTGGAATTATCCAAAAACCGCGACCCAAGCGCCACCTCTGCTTTTCCCTTAAACAAAGGCTCGAGGAGTACGTTGATGGTTTCCGCCGCATGTTGCCCGTCCGCGTCAAAATGCACGAGATACTCCGCAGCGTGCGCGAGCGCGTACGCGGTTCCGGTCGCAAGCGCCGCGCCTTGTCCTCTATTGACGACATGAACCAAAACATGCGCGCCCGCGCGAAGCGCAACACGAGAGGTGGCATCGGTAGACCCGTCATCTACAACAACGATCCGGTATTCCCCGGACCGCCTTATGCTGCGCACCACTGCGCCTATCGTTTTTGCTTCATGATACGCCGGAATGATAATCCAAACAGTGTGTTCCATGCTCTGTGTTATGTAGTCTAGCTGAATTTATACATCCCATTGATCATTTTATCACCCTTGCCACCCATACGTACCAAATCCTTGGTCGCACGCGCGTAGTCAATGGTCAGTTTTAATCCTTGGTCAATGGTGATCACCGGCAACCAGCCAAGCTCATCTTTAATCTTCGTAATATCCGGCAATCCTTGCGGGGTCATAAAAGGTAGGGGTTCCTGGTAGACAATTTTTGATTGCGAATCAGTGAACGTAATGATCTTCTGCGCAATATCCGATAAACGAAAATCCTGTGGATGACCAATGTTCATGATGCCAACAGAGCCTGCCTCCATGAACTTCACCGCGCCGTCAATAATGTCCGATACGTAGCACAGGGATGTTTGGAAATTTTCATCCCCGTAGAGTGCCAAATCTTTCCCCTCAAGCGCGTTGACCACAAAATCCGCGAGCATTTGCCCATCACCCAGCGCCATGCGCGGTCCGTAGGTGCGGAACACGCGAAGAATTTTTATCGGAAAACCGAATTTTTTGCCGTAGGTGACGGTAGCGGTTTCCGCAAAGCGCTTACCCTCGTCATAGCAGCTGCGATCAGTGGTCGGATCCATGGGTGTATAGCTGTCTTCCTTAAAATACAGCTTGTATGGCGTACGCCCTCCATAGACAACCGAGGAAGAAAAATGTAAAAAACTCGCTTTATATGCTGTCGCGATATCCAGCGCGTTGCATACGGCAAATGAGTTTGCCAAAAGCGTATCTATTGTACGATTTTCAAAATCCTTTGGACTTGTGGGGCAAGCAAGGTTGTACACTTCCTGAATGCCCTGGAATTGCACGCGGAATTTTTCCAACTCCCGATAGGACGACAGGTCAAGCTTGTCTTTCATGTCATGCTTGATAAATTCAAAATCGGGATTTAAGAGCAGGTGATGGATATTATCCTCCGAACCCGAAACGAAATTATCTACGCAAATGACTTTCCGCGTCTTCACCAACTCGTCGCACAGGTGCGAACCCAAAAAACCCGCGCCACCCAACACCAGCGCGTTCTTTTTTTCAAAAATGACTTTTCTGTCGAAACTTTCTGCCATAGCTCTATATAGTATACCCCGAAACATCCCTACTCAACAAGTGGCTGTTGTGGATTTTCCTCTTGGGTAAGCCGCGGTACGCCATGCGCTTGAAATGTCCAGTAGCGGTTGGCAAAAAAATTCCAAAATATCACCGTACACGCCGCTACAAATTTTGCCAACAAATCATAGAGTCCGAGGTACACGACAAAGCCGTAGAGTAAAAGTTGGTTAAACCCGAGTGCGATAATATTGATAACCAGAAATGCCAGGTACTGCCGAAAAACCGCACGGTGCGTATTGCGAAAAGTCCACCTGCGGTTTATGGTGTAGCTCCACGTTACCGCCACGCCGAATGCACTTGCGTTTGCCAGGAGAAAATGCCGATCAAAAAAATCAGTACCCCTGGTCAGCGCAATATACACCGTAAAATCAACAAGCAAATTACTTACTCCTACGATGCCAAATTTGATGAATTGCCGCGCTACCGGATACTTGCGGATAAGGGAGAGAGAGGCAATAAGCCCGATCGCGCGGTCATAGAATTTCATAGTGGCGCTGTTAGTGTAATACGGCAACGACGATGCCCGCGCGATACGATGTCGCAAACGAAAAATACTGCGCTTTGAGATTACCCTCCAGCCCAAAAATCCGCACATGCGGTCCGCCCCCCGGTCCCGCGCCCGTCACAATGTCGTCACGGCCGTCGCCATCCACGTCACCAACGGCAAGCGAAACCCCGCCGTGGAAAGTCGGCGCGTACGCGAGAAAGTCACGATCCAGCTTTCCTTGAGGGTCAAAAATGCGCACGGTTGGATTTCCTTGAAGCGGAGCGGTAACAATACGGTATGCTCCCGAGGCGAGTTTTCCCACGCCAACCGCTATACCGCCATGATAGCTGGATCCGTAGGCAAAAAATTGACCTTTGAGATTTCCATGATCGTCAAATATCCGCACATGCGGTCCGCCCCCCGGTCCCGCACCCGTCACAATGTCGTCACGGCCGTCGCCATCCACGTCACCAACGGCAAGCGAAACCCCGCCGTGGAAAGTCGGCGCGTACGCGAGAAACTGGCCCAGCAGTTCACCTCCGGATGAAAATATGCGCACGAGTGGCTCCGCTCCACCCTGCGGCGCAGTAACAATCTGATAACTACCGCTGCCGCTCACGTTACCCGCCGCAACCCGCACGCCTCCACGCATAGTATCCGCATACGCGGAAAATGACCGTTCTACCGATCCGTCCCGGTTAAGCAACAATACCTCTGGCGTATGCTCCTTGCGCGCTCCTACTAGGAGATCGGGTGTACCGTCCCGCGTAACATCGGCATAGGCAAGAGAGGATCCTGAAATAGTTGAAAGTGCTGTACCAACAGCAGATCCGTTAAACTGCTTAATTTCTCCGAGTGACGGCGCAAAAACCGCTACCGTATTTTTATCGCCGGGAAAAAACGTTGCCGGAGAAGGTGGTTCAGCAATCGTGGTTGCGGATCGTATCGCGTTGAGATATGCCGCGAGATCAATAATACCCGAACCAAGTCCCGTATCTCCGTAAGGCAGATGTGCCGTTGCCCGCAGCTCTGCGATAAGCGCGGTAGCGGATAGTTCAGGCCGTAAACTCTTTGCAAGCGCGACCGCACCGGAGATAATCGGCGCGGATGCCGAGGTGCCATTCCAATAGCCGCCATACCAGGCGGTAAAACCCTCACCCTCCGCAGGCCTTTGCATTTCCGCACCAATAATATCAATGCCCGGCGCGGCAATATCAACGCATGATGATCCGTAATTTGAAAAGACCGCTCTCCGATCTTGTCTGTCGGTTGCGGCAACACCAACAACCGCATTGTCGCCAAGTAACGCATCAAGGCAAACAGGCTGCAGCGGGTAGGTAGCAAGATCTAATCCGATTTCCTTATCTGCTGAATCCTCCTCGCCATTGCCCGCCGCCGCCACTACGACAACCCCCGCGTGATACGCATCGGCAATCGCCTCCGCAAGCAGAGGATCCTCCGCAATGCCCACAAAGCTCATATTAATAACATCCGCCCCTTGCGCAACCGCATAGGCAATTGCTTGTCGCACCCGCATACTATCACCCCTGCCAAAGCTATCCAGAACACGCAGCGGCATAATACGCACGTTCCACGCAACGCCGGTTATGCCATGGTAATTATTACCTTCCGCGCCAATAATACCCGCGACCAATGTTCCGTGGTGCATCGCTTCAGGAAGATACTCCGGAACAAATTCCGGCTCAATACTCGCATCATCGTCAATGAAATCCCAGCCATTGGCATCATCACGGTAGCCATTGCCGTCATTATCAATACCGTCGCCTAAAATTTCTTTTTGATTTACCCACAGCACGCGCTGCAAGTCTGGGTGATCCGTTGCTACGCCGGTATCCAGAACCGCAACTACCACATCTCGAGAACCGGTAGAAACATCCCATGCGGCGGGTGCGTTTATTTTTTCCAAATACCACTGCTGCGCATAGAGAGGGTCATTGGGTATTTTTGCATACGTGGCCAGCGGGAAAAGCGCTACGGCAACACAAACACCCGCCGCGCCGCGTATGCGCGCGCGCAGGTGCAAACCCTTGGCGCGTGGGTATGGTTGTACGATCATGGAGAGGTTTCCAATACTTGGTCTATTTGGGCAATGAACGCGGCGGTTTCTTTGGCAAGCGCCGCATCCAGCTCCGCCGCCCGCACCGCTGCAGCTTTTGCTTCGGCAAGTTGCTGCGTTTCATAATAGAGCGCCGCGAGGCGTATATGATCTTGAGATTGCTCATGCCCTGTGGCAACCGCATCTTGATAGAGCTCAATGGCCCGATGATAGTTTTTGTAGAATATGTAGAGTTCGGCGAGTTTGCGCATGCTGCCAGGTGATTGCCGCCACTGCGTAAGTTCGGTAAGCTGCTGATAATCCGCTTCCGCCTGATTGGTAAGACCGAGCACAAGGTCAATATGTATGAGATTCAGGTACATTTCGGGATTCTGCGGCGAGAGCGCCGCCGCTTCGTGCATGAGCTCAAGGGCGCGCTGTTTTCCCGCATCCGTTCCGGTGCGGGCTTCCAGCCGCGCGAGCGTAAAATACGTGTGCGGGCGCGTTGGGCTTTTGGCAATCGCTTCTTCACCGACAGCAATCGCTCTCTCCAGATAGGATGGGTCAGCGTTTACGGCGCGTTCGTAGAGCGACAGGAGATACGCGTGATGCTGCATATCATCTCCATACGCGGTTATATTCTGCTCCAGGGCATCAGTCCCTTCCTTGTAGAGTTGCGCGATCTCTTCTTGCGTAAACCGCTGATCCAAATTATTGGATAACAAAAACTCGCTGAAGCGCTGTCGCACTTCATATTGTTGATTGGTATCCAGCGCCATACTCTCTCTGAAATGCCGTAAGGCATCTGCATACTTGCCGTTTGACTGTTCCATGATCGCCTGCGCCAAAGCTCTGTTGGCGCGCGCGGGAAGTATATTGACCTGCACATGCACCCAAAAGACGACAATAGTTACCACACCTGCCAGAATGACCGGATGGGGTTTTGGCGTAAAACGCTTGACGGAATCTACAAAAGCCGCGAAGCGCTGCGTGATCCTGTCGTTTTCCTGGAGGGGTGTCTGCGATCCCACATAGGCAAGAATCGCAAAAAATATCATATACGTTGGCAGTGTATCAAATACGAATAAATTTTGCGCGACATACGCGGCAAGACCCGCGACGAGAATCAGTGCGCCGTATGCCGTTTGCGCACTTTCCGTATCTCGTACGAGTTTCCTTAATGACCAAAAAACGGCGCAAAAAATACTCGCATACGCGATAAAACCCGTAATACCGCTCGTAACAAGAATATCAAAAATGATAGTATGCGCGCGGTCAAACCACTGTTCAGCTCGGATATCATACAAGGTGATGGGGAAATGTTTATTAAACGCAACACGATAGTTTTCGTAGCCAATGCCTAGGATCGGATGCTCGGTGAACGCCGTCCAGCTCGCTTTCCAAGTGGCAAGACGCGAAATGGTGGTAGGATCGGTCAGCGAAATAGAGGTGAGGCGTTGCAGAGCCAGGGTATTTTGTACAAATGCCGTATCCTTTGCCGTCCAAACAGCAGCGCCAAACAAAAGTATGGCACAGAGCACCGCCGCTCCCGCTGCGCGCATTTTTTTATTCGCGTGGAGCGCCAGTAGCGCAAAGCTATACAAGAATACACCACCCAGAAGACCGAGAATCGCGCCACGGGTTGCCGTATAAAAGAGAATGAGTATGAAAAAAGCCAGCACTGCTCCGTACACTGCGCGCAGCCAAATCTTGCCTTGGTGGTAAAAGAACACATACGCGGCAAGTACGATATTCAAAAGCAGGTACGCGGCAAAGAAAGCCGCGTTGCCGATGGTACTTGTTAATCTATCCGTTCCCGCCTGCGCCAAACTCAAATGCGTACTCAAGCCGAGGCTTTGGAAAATTTTATTGAGCTGCGGGATGAACACCTGCCATTTTTGATCCAGTGCGTATATGGTCGCCAAAAATGCCACGCCAAGCGCCGTATGAAAAAAAACTCTCCATTGATCTCTCGTGCGCAAGAGCGCATGGAGTAGCGTAAAATACAGCCATACGTGCGTTAACATCAGCAATCCTTCGCTGCGCTCCGCATTGCTCCAAAAACTCCTATGGAAATTTATGCCGAATATACTGGCGAGATACGCTACCGCCACGTACCCTGTAACGGCAAGCCATACCCATGAAATTCTTGGCTTCCATTGCGGTGCGGTGGCAAGCAGCCACACGTAGGCAACAAGAGCGAGCTCAACAAAAATGCGAAAATAGTACGCTTTGGAAAAAATATAAGGAAAAAAAAACTTGCCGCTAAAAATGAGTGGGGTAAACAGTGCGGCGAGTAAGAATCCGAATACCAGGTACACGAGTAAGGATTCGGATGTTGATTTTGTTGCAAAAAGGCGGGGCATGTACCGTTTGGAGTATGGGGAGTATCGTATCTCGTGCTATGCAGTATACCGTACAATCACCGTGAGAGCAAGATGTATCCTTGTCTTACTTTCGCCGCATTGCTATACTGGCTGCATCTATGCGGCGACTCTATCTCAAACAATTGCTCCTGCTTCTGGGCGATGTGGCGCTCCTCTATGCGACGCTTACGCTTGCGCTGACTTTTCGCCGTTTTTCACTTCCCTCCTGGGATGTATGGCAAGCACACGCGATACTTTTTACCGCCATCTATGCGGTATGGCTGGTGAGTTTCTACAGCGTCGGTCTCTATGACCTTGCAAAAATTTGGCCGCAGCGGAGCTTAGCCGCAACTTTTATCAACACCCTTGCGTTCAACACCCTTGTTGCGGCGGCGTTTTTCTATTTTGCCAAAGGACGTTTTACCCTACTCTCGCCGCAAACCATCCTCTTGCTTAATGTGGTGCTGTTCGGCATTGCCTGGTACGCGTGGAGAGTTGTTTTTTCCCGCCTGATCGCGGCGCAGGCGTTTCTGCGTCCGCTCGCTTACGTTGGATCCATCCCCTCTTCACTGGAAATGTTTGACACCATTCGCGCAAATCCCCAGCTTGGCTACCGTCTTGCACTCATAGGAAGTTTCCATACGCGGAGCGTAGCGCCCGATGATCATGACGTGCTGCGCATTACCAACCCCGCGGGACTTGTGCCCGCGATCCTTCGGCATAATATCAAAACCGTAGTCATGCACTTTCCGGATGACACCCACCACGCTTTCCGCGAAGCGCTCTACCAGGCATTGGCACAGCGTTTTGTATTTATTGATTCAACCGCTTTTTCCGAAATGGTTACCGGCAAAGTGCACGTGAGCGCCATTGGCCAGGCGTGGTTTTTGCATAATCTTACGGAAGGATCAAAAAGATTGTACGAACTCTTCAAGCGCGCATTTGATATCGCGGGCAGCTTCGTACTTGCCGTCATCTCATTGCCTTTTATTCCCCTCATTCTCCTCGCCATTAAAACAACATCCCCCGGTCCAGCATTCTTCACCCAATGGCGCATCGGGCAGAACGGCAGAAAATTTCTTGCGATGAAGTTCCGCACGATGTACATAGATGCTGAAAGACACGGGCCGCAGTGGGCGCAAAAGAATGATCCGCGCGCGACGCGTGTCGGCAGGTTCCTGCGTAAGATGCGCGTTGATGAGATTCCCCAGCTCATCAATATCTTGCGGGGCGAGATGAGTTTTGTCGGCCCGCGCCCCGAGCGCGTGGAATTTGTGCAAGAACTGACGAAAGACATACCCTATTATCAGGAGCGGCATTTGGTAAAACCGGGGTTAACCGGCTGGGCGCAGATAAATTTTCCCTACGGAGCTTCAAAAGCGGATGCGCTTGAAAAACTGCAGTATGATTTGTACTACATTAAAAACCGATCACTCATACTGGACCTGACGATTCTCTTAAAAACCATTAAAGTGGTAATGCAAGGATCGGGACAATAATATCCTCTATTCCCCACTCTCCGTTCAAAATCTCTATGCAAACTATTTTTATAACCGGTATTGCGGGGTTCATCGGCTTTCATGCGGCGCGCAAACTGCTTGACGAAGGGTATACGGTAGTCGGTATTGATAATTTTAACGACTACTACGACACCCTGCTCAAAAGAAACCGATAGTGTTTAATCTGGGGTACGGCAAAAGCGTTCCTTTGGAATCGTATATCACGGCCATAGAAAAATCTCTCAATAAAAAAGCGGGGCGCAAACTTCTGCCCATGCCGTTGGGCGACGTGCCAAAGTCAAGCGCGGATATTTCCAAAGCGCAACACATGCTCGCCTACCGCTCCACCACGCCTGTAGCAGTCGGGGTGCCGAAGTTTATTGCATGGTACCGGAAATACTACGAATCACGAAACACCTAACACGACTTGTCTGTCATCCCCGCGCCTCCCTCTGTTATTCTCCCGTTCAAACGGGGAATCCATATTTTTCACTCCTCGCTCCGTACTTCGTACTCCCTCTCTTCAAGATACTGCAGGATTTCTTTCACACACTCGTCAACGGTTAAAATATCCGTCCGCAGGTGAATATCAGGCGACTCCGGCTCTTCATACGGATCGTCAATGCCCGTAAAGTGCGCAATTGCCCCTTGGCGTGCTTTTTTGTACATGCCTTTGGTATCACGTTCTTCGCACACTTCAAGAGGAGCGTGCACAAATACTTCAATGTAGTTTGCCAACCGCTCTCTCCCCCATTGCCGATGTTCCTTATAGGGAGAGATAAAGCTCGCGATAACGTGAAGCCCTTGCTCCTGGTATTGCTTTGCCAAGCCAATCGCAAGATGTATATTTTTGTCCCGATCTTCCTTGCTGAATCCCAACTTTTCTCTTGACGCGGCGCGCACCTCATCACCGTCAAGATGGTGGACGACACGCGTTTCCTTACCATTGAGTTGTTGGCGCAATCTTTGCGCAAGCGTCGTCTTTCCCGCACCCGAAAGTCCCGTCAACCAAAGTACAAATTTTTTTTCACTTTCCATACTCACGTAGTAACCTGCTTGTATATAATGAATACCTTGCTGGAAATGAGATTTTGTCCTTCCCACACTTCTTCTTGGTCATTCCCGCACAGTCGGGAATTCATGCACTCCTTGACATCGTAAGTCCAGTGGTCTTACGATGTCCGCATATTGGGCATTGCGTATAAATATTTTCTCTTGTCCTTCTCACGCCACTCCTGTCATGCGCGCGAGAGACCTGTATGTCCAGTAGGCAGGAGGAGATACAAGGCAGATGTCCACTTTCATACACTCTATGCGTTATGCTTCGTGTTGGTATGCGTGGTTACTCGTGTCTATAGCACAAAGGGATTCTCATGCCGCAATAAATACTCCGCTATTTCAGCACGTATGAATTTTTCCGGAATACGCTGTTTGTTTTGCACCATCTCCCGCATTGCCGTCCCGCTTAAAAATTCTCGGTTTCCCGGTCCGTGCCCGCACGTTTCGCCATACACCAAATCATTGCACGACCGGCAGTGGTGTACATTCTCATATGCCAATATGCCGATACCTAATTCTTGCGGTGTAAACCGTTCAAAGATCCGATGCGCGGCATAGGGGTCATAGAATGATCCCACACCCGCGTGATCGCGTCCTATGATCATATGTGTACAGCCAAAGTTGCGGCGAATGAGTGCGTGGTGCACCGCCTCACGCGGCCCAGCGTAGTGCATGGAAAGTGGCAACACCCCTAATACAGTTGTACGGGGGGTATAGTGGTTTGTGAGCAACAACTCGTATCCGCCAACAATTGCCTCGTCCGTAAAATCTCCCGTTTTCTTTTTGCCGACCACTGGATGCACGAGCAATCCGTCCACAACCTCCAATGCTTTACGCTGCAGATACTCGTGACTTCTATGCGGTACGTTGCGCGTCTGAAATGCCGCAATCGTTTTCCAACCACGCTCCGCAAAGAGCTGTTTCATTTGTTCCGGCGTATACGCCAAAGCGGCAAACGGTTTCTTATGTTGCTCAACGGTAGCAACCACACCTCCCAGCAGCCAATTTCCCTGTTGGTATAATCGCGCGACACCAGGATGCCGCATGTCCGTTGTGCCAAACACCGCCAGTGCCTGTTTTCCCCTGTCATACGGATAGATTTCAATATCTTGCACGATGGCACGCGCGTCGCCTTGCCGGTTTACCACTTCAACCGCCGAAGCAGCGGCAAGATATTCGCGTTCAGTATCGGTAAGCGCAATGACCGTTGGCAGGCTCCATACCGCGCCGTTTGCAAGACGCATGGAATCCAACACGAAAAGATAGTCACGTTCGCGCAAAAAACCCGTTAGCGGCGCGTAGGATCCTTCAACTATATGCGCCGCGTCCTGTAGCACATCATCTGTCACCAGTAAGCGCGGATACCGACCAAATATGTTTTGCGCATCTCTGTTGTTCATTTATCTTTTTTATGGTAGTTTCCCAGTGTTATATTATCGGTTATGTTTCCCTGTCCCGATACTAACGATTCGTTGGTAGCATTTCCTCACGCAGGTTATTTTTCTTTCCCACGCGATACACGAGATAAGTATACGCATTTGCCATATTTATACAAGCCGTTTCCATGATCCGCCACCTTCGTAACAAACTCTACACCCTTCTCCGCTGGAGCGAAAAATACACCAAAACGGACATGGTGTATTTAACGCATGGAGGTTTTTGGCTTTCTTTTAATAAAGTGGTGGGTATGGCAACCTCGCTTGCCCTGTCCATCGCTTTTGCCAATCTCTTGTCCAAGGAAAGCTACGGCGCGTATAAGTATATCATTTCTTTTGTCGGTATTTTAGGCGTTACGACGCTCACCGGAATGAATACGGCTCTTTCCCGATCAGTTTCGCTCGGGTTTGAAGGTTCACTGCGCAAGGTAGTAAAAATAAAATTTCTCTGGGGACTTCTAGGTATGGTCGGGGGCCTCCTCATAGCTTCCTACTATTTTTATCGGGGTAATGCCCTTTTGGGATTCGGTTTTTTGGTCATTGCGATTTTGGAGCCGCTTATTGACAGCTTGATTGTGCACGGCGCGTATCTGCAAGGTAAAAAGCTCTTTAAAATTTCCGCCATACTGAACAGTATTACGCAAACAACAACGGTCGGTATGATTATTGTTTCCCTGGCACTTTTCAAAAATGTGCCACTCATCATATTGGCATCCCTCGGCACAAATTTTATCGTCCAAGGAACGCTGTCTCTGTACGTGTTCAAGCGTTATCCGCCCAATAGCGCGACGGATATCAAGACCATATCCTATGGAAAGCACTTAAGTCTCTTGAATCTTTTTACCACGCTCGCCGACAGTCTTGATAAAATATTACTCTGGCACCTTATCGGTCCCGTGGAACTTGCAATTTACTCGTTTGCTTTGGCGCCTATTACGCAGGGCAAAGCTTTTTTACAATCACTGACCACACTTGCCTTTCCAAAGTTCGCCCAGCAAAAACCTGAAATACTCCGACAAACGCTTGTACCAAAAATAGTAAGGCTTATCGCCATCCTGTTAGTTTTAGTTATAGCCTACATGCTACTCGCTCCCTATCTCTACCATATTCTTTTTCCGGCATACCTTGATGCGGTACCCTTTACCCGTTACTACGCGCTCTATATTTTGCTCTTTCCTTTAAGTCTTGTCGGCGCATCATTCGTTGCGCAAGGGAAGCATCATTATCTGTATATTTTGCGCATCGCAACACCAGCGGTAAAAATCGGACTGCTTATCCTGCTTATCCCGATGTACGGTATCTACGGGGCTATTTCCGCGCTGCTGCTTGCAACTATCTTTAACAGCGGCCTTGCGCTGTATTTGTTTAAAAAACCCCAGGGTACGGCAACACACACGTAGCACATACAACAATTTAGGAGAGTGGTGGCATTATGATAAAATTTTCCCTGGTGTACGCTTAAAAAAAGTATGTTGCCCGGAGAGTACATTCAATCCATGCGCCAAAAAGCCATGATCAGTTTGTGATGTAGCCATGCCTTAAAAAAAATATGATCGTGCCTTGCGGAATTCCCCATTATCCCTACACAATAATCCAAGCCAAAAATAATGATTCGCCAAAACATGCGGCCTTTGTTGTAACACCGTGTAATGTTTGTGTAGCAGCAGCTCGCGTCCTGCTATCCTCTTGGAAAGAATGCCGCCAATATGATCCCCTGCCGCTAAAAATTTCATACGAACAAGAACCTCGGGCATGCAATAACCGATATGGTCACGGGTCACCCGCAGCATGAGATCCCATTCTTGATTGCTTGGAAACGCCTCATCAAACCCTCCAACACGGTTGAGCGTTTCTTTTTTAATGAGTAGCGAAGAGGTGAGTATGCGCAGGCGATGCGCGAGTAATGTTTCGTAAAAATTATACTCACCGGTTTTTGAAAATCGCTGTTGCGTGCGTTGAGCAGTATCTTCATAGTAGATTTCCACGGCACAAAACACAAAATCAATTCTTCCTTCACGCTGTCGGAATACTGCGTACTGTTTTTCCAGTTTTTCCGGAAACCATTCGTCATCATCATCCAAAAACGCAATGTACGGCGCGTGCGATGCGCGTATGCCCGTATTACGCGCAGCTGCCGCTCCCTTATTTTTATCATGTTGGAGATACATAACCCTTGCATCGTGTATCTCTTGAAGC
>Ga0210005_1000188_pt1 | contig 54588 bp, 45 predicted proteins | sample CryGey02umfilter_3_FD_183961 | JGI IMG/M metagenome (GOLD analysis project Ga0210005, IMG submission 183961) | Groundwater microbial communities from aquifer in Utah, USA - Crystal Geyser 4/9/14 0.2 um filter (SPAdes) (version 3) | ecosystem: Environmental > Aquatic > Deep subsurface >... | reverse complement strand
AATAAAAATCTCCTCTCTCGCGCTTTGCGAAAGGGAGTGTGTTTATAATGCACCAAATTATTGATGTTTAATCAAGGACCGGTGTGGACAATCAAATACAAAAAAACCGCCGTTTTGGTATTCTTTTGAAAAAAAGAAATTCCCCGCCACGCGTTGCGCTGTAGTTGCGCGTTGCGTAGCGGGGGTTGAGGCCAGATCTCGGGGCAGCTACTCCATCCAGTGGAGGTTGAAGTCGCTGCCGCTGATGTAGCCGTCGTCGGAGTCCGTGTTGAACACGGCATACTCACCGTCGACCTCGATCACGATGACCGAACAGTGCTCGTCGTCCTCCATGACGATCATGCTGCGGGCGCTTGGGCAGGCGCCGGTCAGGTAGTTCCGGTAGAGCGTGGAGTTCTCACCCCAGCCCTGGAACTCGATCCAGGTCCCCTCGAACTCGAAGCACCAGTTGCCCGAGTTCTGGGCGGCCGGATCGCTGACGTAGGCCTCGTAGGAGACCTCCGAGACCCATTGGGCGTCGACGGCCGCGGTCATGTAGCCGAGTTCCCACTCGCCAAGACCGGTACCGACGCTGGTGACGCACGCCTGGTGGCTGTGATCCTCGGTGTCGCCGGTGTCGTCGGAGCCGTCGTCGCAGACGTCGTTCTCGTCGATGTCGCCATCGCAGTCGTTGTCCGCGTCGTCGCACCACTCGGGAGCACCGGGATAGGTGCCGGCCCAGCCGTCGTCGCAGTCGCCGTCGATCTTGACGTAGCCGTCGGCCTGGAAGGCCTCCAGGCTGGTCACGAGGATCACGGTGGCCGTGGCGCTGTCGCCCCAGCCGTCGTCGTCGAGGTCTTCGTAGACGACCATCTGGCCGTCCTGGCCGTCCTCGCCGTCTTCGCCGTCCTTGCCGTCGTTGCCGTCCTGGCCGTCTTCGCCATCGGCGCCGTCGGCACCGGCCGGCCCGGCCTTGGTCTTGCTGGTCTCGGCGCAAGCGCCGAGGAACAGGGAGATGGAAATCAGGATGATTGAATACATGGCAAACCTCCGTTATGCCATTGGGGCAGGATGCCCCGGAAACTAACGGTTTTTGCGAGAGCGAATTTGCCCCGCCTAAACCGCGCCCGAAAGGGCATTTTTTGTCGAATCACGCCTTTCGGGCTTTTGAATCGACTGTAAAATATAACAAATTTTAACAATTTTGTCAAGAGGGGGTAGTAATAAAAGGGCTAAAGTTAGTGTTTAAATGGGCTTCCAGCCCATACCTGGCCCACTTTTCTTTGAGTTTAAAAAAATGAGGGAAAAAATTTAATTGATTAATTAGGGGACGCTGTCCCCTATAACCCCCTGCCCGGTTTTCTTTACTCACCTAAAGAAAACCGGGGAAAAGAAAGGGTGTTTCCGCCAGGTGCTACGCTTACCGCGGATAGCCCTGGCATCGCTCGCAATGGCGGTTCGAAGATAAATGGCTGAAAAATTACAGGCGGACCGAGTATGATTTAGGAGCCGAGGCGTGCTCGCATAGTGATCCAAAAACAAAAAAAGAGCCATCTTGCTCTAAATCTCTATTGGTCTAATTTCTAAAAGTCTAAAATCCCCATAAAAACACAAGAGCGCTCGATTCGTGCTTCATCATCCCGAAGGACGAATCACACGAACCGAACGCTCACGAACGGGCTAAAAGGCGCGGGCGACGAGGAGGTAGCCACCAGTGATTCCCCCGGTACGACCAGGGTAGGCACCAGCGTCTGCGCCGACGAAGACCATCAGATGGTCCGCCGGCCGCCACTGTGCCTCGACCCGAGCCACGAACGCCTGGAAGTTGGACTGGGCCAAGATGCCCATATCCGTCCCGTCCACGATTACGCGACGCATTCCTGCGCCGTAGTAACCGAGTCCGAGATGGCCTGCCCAGACCTGGTCGTCCGTGTTGACCGTGGGCCCGATGTCGAGCCCGAAGTCGAAGCCCTTCACGCCGCCACTGGCGAACTTGTCGCTGGCGAACGGACGACTCCCCATCCACAGACGCGGCTCGACGGACCACTGGCCCTTGAGCCGCCACTGCAGACCAGTGGCGATCCCAATGTTGATGCCCAGGCTGCCAGCCTGGGCATAGGCTCCGACATAGGCCGCCACGAGGGCGTCCTCGCCGTCGTTGCCGTCCTCGCCGTCGTTCCCGGCCAAAGGCACAATCTGGTCCGGCACGAATCGCAGGATCACTCCCGCGATTCCCGGCGCCGGACCAGTCACCTGAATGTTGCTCCAGCCCACATCAGTCAGACGCGCGAACGCGTCTGCCGATCGGACCGCCGCCAGATTGAGCTGACGGTCGGTCGGGCACTGGCTGTACGAGCGGAACTCGGTGGAAAATCCACCGGTCAGCTCCCAGTGCCCCGGGAGTGCCATCACAACCGGAGCGGGGATTTCGGACATGATGTCCTTGAACCCCGCCTCGTCGCAGGCGTTGTCGGGGTTGTAAGCGATCATGACGCTTCCGCCACAAACGCCGGGCTCGTCGACCGTGCCGTCGCAGTCGTTGTCGATGTTGTCCCGGCAGACCTCGATGGCCTTGGGGCTGATGGCGGGGTTGTTGTCGTCGCAGTCGCCATCATCAGTCGTCCAGTCGTCGCCATCGGCATCGGCATCGGCGTCGACCACAGTCGCCGGAACAGCCAACGGCTGTTCCGGCGACTGCGCGAACGCAGTGGCGGCCGCCATGTATGCGACCGCGAGGAGAGCGACAAGCGCCCAGAAGGTGTTCCGTCCGATCATTCGAACCTCCTGCCAAATAAATGGCGGGTGGGGGTGTAGGTTTGCGCCTCCCCGAAGGGGGGCGTCTTGGTATAGACGCCCTACCCAGAAATTAGGGTTTGGCGCACAGAAGGCCCGAAATCAATATATCAATGGAGGGATCGATATAGATTCCAGAGCCATCTGCGCGCCAAAATGCGCAAAATCAACTAATATTCTAGCTTTTCGCTTTTAAAAGTACATGTTTCACAACATTATGTGAACGCTGGAATTTACCATATTTTGAGGAAATTGTCAAGTAAAAGGCGACCAGGTTACCGCCGGAGACTGTCAATGACAGCGCAGGCGGTAACCTGGTTGCGCAAGAAACAAAAACCCCCTAAATGGGCCGGATGAGCACATTATTGCGAGGAGGAGACGCAATTATGGTTCAGTCCAGCCCACTCAAGGGGCTTATACGGGGACTTTAACAAGGGTTTGTGGGGGTGTCAAGACCTTTTTATGAATGGGCTTCCAGCCCATACCTGGCCCCATTTTCTTTGCTCATCCAAAGAAAATGGGGGAAAAGAAAGATGTATAACTGTCCGACGGCTCAAAGAATTCGCCCTAAAGCCTGCCGTTAATTTTTTATCCTGGCCTCCCCTCCACCAAAGGATTCTTAGAGTGGAGCCGGGTCGGCTGAAAAATTACAGGCGGACCTTGTACTACAAAAAACCTGAACAAAGCTCATGCCAGGGCATAACCGGGGCGTGCTCGCATAGTGGCCGAGAAGGATTCAGAAGTGATGGATCCGGTCGGCTAACAAATTTTCCGCGGACCGAGTGTGATTAGGAGTGACAGTTCGCTCCTCGCAATTGCGAGTGCAGCCACCGGGTTACCACCAGCCTAATTATCGCGTCAAGGCTTTGGCGGTAACCCGGTGGCTCTTGTCGAAGCAATCTCCTTTCTCAACGGGCGGACACATGGGTCCGCCCCTACGGCAATCAATTTCGTATTTCGAATTTAAAAAAGGCGTATGCCATACGCCCCTACATCCAACCCGCCTTCGCCCTTCGGGCTTCGGACGGGCAGGCATCCAACATCCTTCATCTCCAAATCCGCCTTGTAAGTCATCTTTTGCGTGACAATTTTATCCAAAAACAATCTAATAAATTTCGAAGCAATTGGCGTATCCCATGTTGCTTTTTTAATCGCCTCCATCACATCGCCTACCAAATGATACTCCTCGGCATAATATTCAAACCTGTCATACATAGCTTGACGGTTGAGTTCAGGATGAAAGCCAACGCCGTATATTTTTTCACCCGGAAACGTAAAAACCTGAACTGTTGATTTTTGAGTTGAGGCTAGGTTTAAAGCGCCCTCAGGTAATTTTGCTACATGATCCTTGTGGCCAAATTGAGCATCAAAACTTTCCGGTAAATCTTTCAATAGCGGACAAAAGCCAGCGCTTTGATTTTTTGTAAGCTTAAAAGTTCCGGTTTCCGCGCGTGTTTCGTCATTTATAACTTCCCCACCAAAAACCTTTGCGAGAATATGGGCGCCAAAACAAATTCCCAAAATCGGCATTCCCTGCACCCGTACCTCACGCAGCAAGCTGGCCACCTTCTCCATCACTTCAGGGATATCACCACTTGAAACTAGATATTCGCCAGACCCGCCTAAAACCAAAGCATCGTATTTTTTTATCTCTTCTATTTTCGGCACGCACTCCATTGCCGTCACCCTATCCACCTCTTCTTCCCCCAAACCAGAGTGCTTTAAAAAATAAAAATATTCATGGTCGCGCATTTTTGCGTCTTCACGGAATTGGAGGAGAAAGATTTGCATAGGGGGGGGTGATAGCTTTTAGCTGTTAGCTTATAGGTAGTAAGTTTATAGAATATAGATAAATGATGATTTTGAAAATCCCCTGTTATATACAACCTACAAAAACTGTTGAGCCCCGCACCTTGTAAACAAGGTGCGGGGCCACGAGAACCGCTCAGAAACGCAGAGCCTGCTCAACCTGCTGGCGCAGATCGGTGTAGCTCCGCATGTCCGGAGCGCTCGGAATCACCATGATCATCTCAGCCTGCTGAGGACCAAGGGGCATTCCCAGCATGGCCCAAGGATGCAGGCTGCCGTTGATCGGATGCGAGATCGGCTCTGAGAATTCTGATACTTCCTCCAGCCGCTGCACACACTCCGAGAACGAAACACTTGAAGGAACATGAAGGTAGAAGTTACCAACCACGCGATCGTGCGGCGCGACACGACCGCCATTCACACGACGAACTTCACCATGCCCATGCGAACGAGTGAAGAGCGATCCGCCATCCCGGATGTTCGGATCAGTCCAGCCACTCTTCAGGCCACCAGCATCGAGCCAGATGATCCCGTCGAGATTGACCGACCCTTTGCTAATACCAGTCTCCCTCATCTTCCGAAGGACGGTCCTCTCGGTGCGCCGCACGAATAGACGAATCGCATCAGCGACCGCCTTGGCGGTCAGGGTATTTTCCACACACCACTGCCAGGGAACCACGTTCTCGAACCGACGAGAAGTAATATTGCCCTTATTTGCCAGACACCCGTCCTTGGTCGGTGCCTCCTCCTGTACAGTCAGACCCTTGAATCCCACCCGACCTTCGTGAATGGTCCAGGTAACTGAAAATGGAAGCGCACCCACATGCCAAACCTCGACACGGTAAGGGTGAACGCCATCCTGGAGGCGACCTTCACGCCACTTGGAGACAGCCTTGTGAAAAGCCGCTTCAGTGAGGAACTTAACGCCCTTGAGGCTGACAGAGGCCGGATCAGCCAAGGTCCAGGTATCACCGCCCTCGCCGCTGGCCGCGGAAGTGTCGGAAAGAACCTTCACCACCAGGTGCCCACTATCGAGCAGACGCCTCGTGCGTCCGTAGGCATCTTCTGCCGTCAGACAGAGCCGGTCGTTATCCACCGACTCGGGGAGCATAGCGCCCCATCCGCTGCGCTCAAGAAGCAGAGCGAATGAAGCCTTATCGCCCCACTGTATGGCAGTGAACGGATCAGGAGCGAAGACGTCTGCCGCCGGATTGCCGTCACGCCACTCGCCGAGCGCGGGCTCGAGCGGATCGTAGGGACGGATCTGCATGCCGCGACGCACGGCCGAAGCCAGCGGAGAGTCGAGCAGTGAGCTCAACATACTCTTGCCGGGAGGAAGAAAAACCAAGCTATCCGGAGAAACGCCGATACCACCCAGCCTACCCAGAAGGTAATCCCGGACGTAACTACGAACCACCGCCTCTTCATCACCGTCGGCCGACACGCAGAACGCGTGACTACCGGAGAGAACAAGACCGCGAGTCTGCAGGGCAGCGATCATGCCGGGAGAGTATCCATGGCTCAGCACTCCACCGTAACGGGTGAGGTCATGGACCAGAATCCGCGGCTTCTTCGCCACAGGCTGCTTCTTCTTGCGAGGCATCAGCACTCCATCTCTTGGGGTTGGCGCCGCAGAGCGGCTTAGTTGAAAGAACAAATTAAAAACGACCTTTGTTGCCAGGGCCGTTTCGACAATCTAATTTTTGCAAATTACATTAGGTCGAAACAGCGCCGTCAATAATAAAGAGGCTTGCAACAAAAAGCACAGCCTTTGCTGTATGCATATGCCAGATTATCTGAGCGATGCTTTTCATATTATTTTAATATTATCCCAGTCATTAAAATTCTGTCAACTTAAGCTTAACAAAACTGTGGATTACAAATTAAAAAGGCCGGCGTACAGACCGGCCGTTAAAAGATAAATTAATCTTCGTGAATGAGCTGATGCCTGCGTTTTAATCTTTCAATTTGAATGAGGACATAACCAATCCCCGCTAAAAATCCCAAAATTAAGCCCGAAAAAGCATTAACTAAAATGTTTGGACGAACCGGCCAATTTGAATTTAGTGATTCATCAACCAGCTGAACCGTAATATTACTTCCTGAAGTATATGTCCAACCTTCTGTAATCAACACATGAGCAACTGCCAGCGCAATATTTTCAGCTTGTAAAACATCAGTGTGATAGGCTTTTACAGTTAGCAAACCGGAATTTCTCGAAACAGAAGTGGTAATGACTCGCTCCCATTTATTTCGGCGTTTAGTTTCATCATTTGGAAAATATGACTGATCAATATCATAATCAGTTACCATCACTTTATCAAAAAAACTAGTTGTATAAACAATGTCGGTCAGATCGTCCGCAATACGCTCAACTGAAAGACTGGCAGTGTAGGCGTCTACTGTTCCTAATTCTTGAGTAATCAAAATTCTAACGGTTGAACTATACTCAAGTGGTCGTAAAAAAGATAACAATACTCCAAGCAACAACCCAATTGCACCTAGCAATAAAACTGTTGGCCAGGCACCGATTATTGGAATTATCTTATTATAATTATTAGTCATACTTCCTCCTTAATATAAATCTTCATAATTAGATAATACAACTTTTACATCACTTATTCCATCTTCGTTTGCAATCTGGAATGTGACTGTGTCACCTGAAGCGTGTTTTGCGAGCAGATCAGCCAAACTAACAGACCCCAAAATCGAAACTCCGTTAACTGACAAAATTAAATCTCCTGCTTTTAACTCTGCTAAATCTGCCGGACCACTGCGGACAACAGCTGGAGTGTATGAATTTGGCGAATAGATCAAAGCCCCCATTGCATAACCATAAGTCTCCTCCTCGCTCATATTTAGTACAGAATCAACATCAACCACATAAGCACCAAGACCGGTGTGATTATTTTCATCACCACGAATTATTGAAGAAACAAATCTTGATCCAAGATGCAGAGGAATAGCTGCACCATCAATATCTGTAAAACCAACAAAAGTTCCGCTAGAACTAAACAATGGCAAAGCCGGTTCTAAAGCTTCATCTACAAACCAGCTATCCGTAAAAATTTCAGCCGGCTGAACTAAAGAAGAAGTTGAGTTCACAATGTCGCTCAGAGAAACTGCTATTACTCCATCGCTATCGCTAAGTGCAAACAAAATACTTCCAACATTTATTTCATCTGAGGCGCCAAATTCAACAGCAGACAAATTATCTGCCTCAACTTTTACCATGGCTAATTTTGTTAAAGTATCTAGTTGGATACTTGATATTTCATAGCGCTTACCGGCAATCCAGATTTCGTAATCAATGATAAGAGATGCTTCATTTGGTAAAACTTCTTGATCAAATAACATCCAACCATCTGCAGTTACCACAACGCCAACTGCCAGCGAATCGTCCTGTGAAATCCAATCTTGCTGTCTTGAACTATCCCGGGTCTTCTTTTGCAAAAGTGCGACTGACTCTGTTCCTGCTTTTAGAATAATATCTAAAGACTCTTCGTATGTTCCTGGAAGTGGAGACGGCTTTACCATTGATAAAACTCTAAAACTATTATTCACGGCCAAAGATTTTTGATAAGAATCAATCCAATTATCAGTCGCCACATTTATAATGATTGAAACTAAAATTGTCACAATAATTACAGATATCAATATTAAACCGCCGATTGTAAATTTTGATGTTTGTTTGATCATATCCATCTAGTTGTTGCAAAAATTATAATAAGTAGCGCACCACCAACGAGCAAATATCTTTTTAAAACCTGTACTGTTAGCTTATCAAGAATATGCGCCCTTGATAAACCTAGGAATAAATAAAAGAAAGTTGCCAACCCGGCGGCGTTTGACATAAAGCTGGTTGGTAACATAGCGAGGGCAACATAAAGCTCTGTTAAAATGATCGCGCCAACTAAAGCAAAACGAGCGCCGGTAGCAAATGCAATTTTACTTACCCAAAAAACAGCAATAGACAAAAATGAAGAAGACAATAATATTACAATTGCAGGAATCCAAACTGGAAGTTGTAAAAACAATTGAGCGGCGTAAGTTGCAGTTGAAAATAAAAATCCACTTGAGATAGCAATTACCAAGGAAAGATATTCAAGTGAATATGCCTGATAGGAACCGGGTAGATGATAAAAGGCAAATAAATTTTCCGAGTAAAACCAAAGTCCTATAATATCAACAAGCGCTAAAAGTATTTTAGCAGCATCATGTTCTAAAAATAAAAAGAAAAAAACTGAGGAAATTAAAAAGAAAACAGGCAACCCCCAAAAAACCCAAAATGCACCTCTTTTAAATTCCCAAACTAATAAACGCGCAAAAAGTAGAGGGATGCCAACAAATAAACAGATTAAAGCCAGAACCAAATAGTCTGGCGCAAAGATCAGCAAAGAAAATCCTAAAACAGTTAGTGCAGAAATGGCGGCTGGAGTTATTCGATGAAGTAATATCACATTATTGTAACCAATTATTCTGTGAGCGTAATGTATCTAAATCTGCGGAAATATCAAGACTATCATCTTGTGAAGCGTGAAATAGAATTAATGCTAGATCAAAATGAAAAGCCTTAAACTCGGCCGGTACTCTAATATTTAATAATTGTGAGTATGCCGCTTCTGCATTATTTGAAGTTTCAAAGTCAGACAAAAGTGCCACAATTTCAGTCTGATATTCTTCAACAGTAGGCGCGAACACTTGAAGTGCCTCAACATCACCACCGCCGGGCGACTGCATCCAAGCTAAAATACCAAGGACTAAAGCCAGGGTTAAACCAATTAATATAAACGGGAACCAAGTTCTGTAATGTGTATGCATAATTACTTTTTATAAAATGAAATCCATTGACTTACAAATACAGTTCCAAGTACTGCAAGCGGTATAGCCAAAAGCGCGCCAATAACTCCGGCAATTTGATAACCAACCATAATTCCTACAATGCTCACAATCGGATTTACGCCGGTTACTTTTTGCATAATTTTGGGTGTTAATATATCTGCTTCGAGCTGTTGAATTAAAAAGTACGAAACAACAACCAAAACTGCAAGCGCGGGCGAGATTGAAAAAGCGATTAAAACTGCCGGGAGCGCGGCCAGATTTGGTCCAAGGTATGGAACTATTTCGAGAAGTCCACCAAGTACCGCCAACACCAAAGCAAATGGTACACCTAAAATTGTTAACACTGCGTAATAGAGCAATCCGATTATCAACATCAATAACAATTGCCCTCTTAACCAAAAACCAACTTTTCTTCTTCCCTCTTTCAAAAATGCATCAATGAAATCTTCATGTTTTTTTGGAGTTATAAGTTCGAGTCCTGATCGAAGAGCGTGTTCCTCAACTGTCATGTAATAACCAAGTATCAGAACCAAAATAACTGCAAGTAAACCACCAAAAATTCCGCTGATAGCTGTAAACAATTGAGCAAAAGCGTCACCCGCTCCTGACTGTCTCAATGTCTTAACTATAGAAACGGCATCTTGATTTAAAATATCAATGCTAGAAAAAGTTCCTAAGTTTATTTTATCCCCTAAAAGTCCATCTATAACTGGAGAGTATTCATCAAACAAATTTTGAGATTGTTCGTAGACTGACGGCACGATTAAAACCAAAGCGCCAGCCATAACTACTGTAACTAGAAAATACGAAATTATTACCGCAACGCCTCTTGGCAACTTGTGTTTTTGTACCCAATCAGCAAATGGGTCTATAACAGTTGCTACAAGTAATGCTACAATTAGGATTATTAAAATATCCCGAAGTACATAAATTAAAATTGCAGCGAGAATAAATGCAACTACTCGCAATATTGTCCCAGTATTGATTGAAATTTTAATAGGACTCTCCTCCTTGTTGGTTTTCCTCATACTGGTTATAGTATAACACAGTGACTAGTTGTTAAGGATTAGTGATTAGGGATAAATATAAATCCGAACACTAGACACTAAACACTAAAAACTAACCACTTTGATTTCCCAATATGACCGCCCTGGCAATTAATAAAAAAGCGCGATTTGATTATGACCTCATAGAAGAATTTGAGGGTGGTTTAGTTTTAAGCGGAGCAGAAGTAAAATCAATTAAAAAAGGAAACGCTAGCATGCAAGGCGCATTCCTACACATCAAAAATAGTGAGCTGTGGCTTAAAAACATGCACATTGGAAAATATGCCCCGGCTGGAAAACAAGACGATTACGATCCAGAACAAGATAGAAAAATATTAGTTCACAAACAACAGCTTAAAAAAATGATCGGTAAACACAATGCCGAAGGATTGACAATCGTGCCCATTCGTGTTTATACTAAAGGCGCTTTAGTGAAAATTGCCTTTGCCTTGGCTCGTGGAAAAAAGAAACATGAGAAGCGTGACGCTATTAAAAAAAGAGATGTCCAAAGAGACATAAAAGAAGAGATGAAAAAAACTCGGTTCAGTAATTAGTCTTGCACATTTGTTAGCTCCGCTTTAATTCTCTCTCGTCTGAGAGGGCCTGCCCCGCACCTTTGTTAGCTCCGCTAACAAAGGTGCGGGGCCTGCCAGGAATCGATGGCAGACAGGTGTGGTCATTGATCAAGGGAGAGTGGCACTACACTCTTTAAAAACAAAAGTGCAACGCGATCAAACGCAAACACAATCGCAAAGGTTCGCAGCATGTTCCGCATGCCTGTGGCCGCTCTAGCTGTTGCCTAATTATTGGCCGGCTCATCTGACTCGCACATGTCTGCTAGCGAGACTCAGGTGTTATATCGCAGACTATAATGACTCTGACCGCAGTCATCGAAAATGCAGGTCACAAAGATACGTGCGCTTAGGCTCCACTTTTATCACGTATCTAAACAAGTGGAGATAACCTTGTAAGCAGTTAATGTCATATCACTGACCAGACGCGGGTTCAATTCCCGCCAGGTCCACCACCGAGCTTAGCTCAGTTGTATCTTAGTGAAGCCAAAGCTCAGCTTTGGCTAAGACAACATTGTTTAAAGCTAAGCGAGGTGAACAGTCGAGCTCAGCTCAACCACTAATCTTGGAAAAAAATCAAAATGCGCATACACAGACACAGACAAAAAAAACCTAAATACCAAATCCCTGGGTTTAAGGTAAACGAAAAAATTACAGCTCCCGAGGTTCGGGTTGTTTTTGATGGCGAAGCACAAGTAATGTCAACCAAAAAAGCTATCGAAATGGCAAGCGAGCGCGGAATGGATTTAATAGAGGTCTCCCCAAAGGCCGAGCCACCGGTTTGTAAAGTAATGGAATACGGGACTTTTAAATATCAAAAAGAAAAAGAAATTAAAAAGCAAAGAGCTGCTTCCAAAGAGGTTGAAATCAAAGGAATCAGAATTTCATTTAAAATTGGAGCGAGCGATCTTGATGTTAGATTGCAACAGGCTAAAAAATTCTTGGAGAAAGGTCATAAGCTCAAAATCGAGATGCAATTGCGGGGCCGAGAGCGTGAGCATAAAAACAGAGCAAAAGAGATTTTCAACAATTTTGTTGAGCTTTTAAAGCCAGATTACGATGTAAAGGTTGAAAGCCCTGTTCAGTTCCAAAGCGGAAGAATGAACATGATCGTTGCCCGAAATAAGTAAACATTGACAATTTTAGTTAAATTTCCTACAATACTGCCGCTATGAAATTAAAGACCACAAAGGCGCTTGTAAAGCGTATCAAGATCACAAAAACTGGAAAACAGATCAAGCGCAAGGCTGGTCAAGATCATTTTAACTCTCGAGAAAATGGTAACACTAAGCGCAATAAACGATCTGATTTACAAATTCATCATACGCTCAGAAAAGCAGTTAAAGCGCTGACACCTAACAAATAGATAACCTTGGTGAGCGAAGAAAATTTGATGCATGGCTAGAAAGAAATCGAGCAACAAGGAGCCGTACTGGAATGTAAGATGACACAGTGCACAGATTTCTGACAACGCCAGACACAAATTTTCAAAGCGAACTTCTAAAATATGCCTAGAGTAAAAAGAGGTACAACCCATGTAAAACGACGCCGAAATCTTTTAAGTAAGGTTAAGGGCTTTAAGTGGGGCCGAAAAAGTAAAATCAGACAAGCAAAGCCAGCCGCTCTTAAAGCCGGTGTCTATGCCTTCCGAGATAGACGAGTAAAAAAACGAACCTTCCGCCAGTTGTGGAGTATTAAAATCAACGCCGGTGCTCGTGCTAACGGAACTACCTATTCAAAATTGATTTCCGGACTTAAAAAAGTTGGAATTGATCTTGATCGAAAGGTATTAGCTGAAATTGCAGAAAAAAATCCAGGCGTTTTTACAAAAATTGTTGAGAAGACGAAATAGAGGTTTAGACAAAAGCGCGGCTGTAAAGCCGCGTTTTGTTTTTGACAAAATCCCAAAAAATCGCCATTATTGTCCCACTATGAAAAAACCGGAACTACTTGCACCAATCGGATCGTTTGAAATGTTAACCGCCGCCATCAATGCCGGTTGTGACACGGTTTATTTTGGTGTCGCCGGACTCAATATGCGTGTTAACACGACCAAGCAATTTGATCTGAATGATCTTCGAGAAATAGCCGAGACCTGTCACAAGGCAAAAATCAAATGTTATCTGGCGCTAAACACATTAATCTATGACAATGAAGTTGAGGAGATGAAAAAAACTGTTGATGCGGCCAAGGAAGCTGGTGTAGATGCCATAATCTGTTTTGACCCCTCAGCTATCGAATACATCAAATCAATCGGAATGGAAGTTCACATCTCAACCCAACATTCAATTTCAAATATCGAAGCCGTTAAATTCTTTTCACAATGGGCGGACAGAGTTGTGCTAGCACGCGAACTTACACTTGAACAAATAAATTATATCTGCCAACAAATACGCGAACACAATATTTGTGGACCAAAAGGCAACCTTGTTGAAATTGAAATTTTTGTACATGGCGCCATGTGTGTTTCTGTCAGCGGTCGTTGCGGAATGAGTCTTTACATGGCTGACACCTCTGCTAACCGGGGTGCTTGTAGTCAGCCCTGTAGACGCGCCTATACAGTTACTGATAAGGCCTCAAAGAAAGAGCTTGAGATTGATAATTGTTTTGTGATGAGTCCGGAAGATCTTTGTACGGTTGGCATGCTTGATGAGATTATTGCTACCGGCGTTGCTTGCCTTAAACTCGAAGGTCGAGGACGCTCACCCGAATATGTTGATACGGTTGTCCGTTGTTATCGAGAAGCCATAGATGCGATTGCTGATAAGTCTTTTGCCAAAGAAAAAGTTGAAGATTGGAACGAACGACTTGGCACGGTTTTTAATCGTGGTTTAAGCGACGGTTTTTATAGAGGCAAGGCTTGGCAGTATTGGGCTGGAATGGGTGGCAACAAATCATCTCAAGTAAAAGAATTAGTTGGGACTGTGATTAAATATTATCCAAAAATTAAAGTAGTAGAGATAAATGTTCATGCCAGCGATGTTTCCGAAGGTGACGAGCTTCTCTTGATTGGTAGAACAAGCGGAGTTGTTAAAGCTAAAGCTACAGATATGCTGATCGATGAGTCCCCTATCAAACTAGCAAATAAAGGAGATGTCATTACCTTTAAACTAGACGAAAAAGTGAGACCTAATGACAAGATGTACAAAATTGTTAGTAAAGAAAATTAATCACATGAGAAATAAGATAAAAATTTTGTGGTTACTTTTTTCAGTAACGCTAATAATTCAATTTGTTGGTAATCTCTTATATTTTGTTGTATTTAATGAAACACACATCGTTCAGCTAGTCTATGGTGTAACTAAAATAACCATGTTAGCGTCACCGATACTTTTTTACTTTGCGGGTTTTAAACTACCCAGGTTCAATCTTAAACACAACATCTCCTTATCACTTATCTACGGAGTCATAACCGGACTTATAATGTCCGGGCTTATCTTAGCAATCTATTTTATCTTCCAACCATTTTTTGGACAATTCGCTCCTAACATCCTAATTAAAATCGCTGACTTTGGCATTTTGAAATACTACTGGCCTGCTGCAATAGTTATAAGTGTCCTTCATTCCTTCTTCGAAGAATATTATTGGCGCTGGTATGCCGTCTGTGGCCTAAGCACAAAAATGGCTAATCTGAATTCAATATTATTAGGAAACTTCTTCTTTACTCTTCATCATTATATTATTCTTTCCCAATTTGTTCCTTTTTATATAGCTTTCCTATTTGGAACCTGTGTCGGTTTTGGCGGAGTAATTTGGTCACACATATACAAACGAACAGGATCACTCCTTGGCAGTTGGATCAGCCACACCCTAGTTGACCTTTGTTTATTTACGATTGGGTATTTGTTGCTTAACTAGATAATTTTTTTGTTGATTCACAAATCACAAAACCCCGATAACTCGGGGTTTTGTTGGAGGAGTGCAGTTAGTTATAAGGTATAAAATCAAATTCTTTTACTTTTGGGTGTTCAATAATTTGATCCATTAAAGAGAACATCTCCTGTAAACAAAATATTACAAAATCCCAGTCGAAGAAATCAACCTCGGCTCCTACCTCAAACTTATATTTTTTATTTTTATATTTTCTATACACAACACCATCTTTTCTTTCTTTTATATTGTCAGGATAAAAATAAAATCCATTATGCGATGTGTTTCTGGTAGTTGTTATCAGACGCAATAGATGTAAAAGGTCATTTTTATTATCATGGTTTAATTTTTTTCTTGATAATAAATTCTCCAGCACAGAACATATTGAACCTATAACTGGCTCTCTTCCTATATGGCTAGAGATTCTTCTTATTGCATTTTCAACAACAGCCCATGAGTTCAAAAAAAATATTTTTTTAAAAATCTTGTCAGATTCTGTTAACATGATTCCGAAATTTTCCATATCCGATTTTGCGTTTCTACATAGCCATTCGAGGTTTGATATGCAATCAGAATAAGTAGCCATCATTGTTAATATCGGAGTCAATTCATTAACCAGTTGTCCAAAAACAGCTATTCGAACATCTTCATTGCACCAACCGTTCCGACTTTTAATATCCTCATAATGCAAAAATAAGTCTTTAGAAATCTCACTAATCGTAGCCACTTGTTGAGAATAATGCATCTTAATTCCTTTATAGTCTGTAATGGTTATTATACATAATAATCTTATCACAAAAGTTCAAACTGTTCCGTCTGTATCAAAAATCCTCCGCTGAAATTAGCGAAGGATTTTTAGCCCGCTTGTCCGGGGTTGGCGGAAACCTGCCACTGGCAGGTTTCCGCCAACCCGTTCGAGTCTCGTCTTCTTACTCACAATAGAAAATACCACACGCAAGGTGTGATATTTTCTATGGCGGGCTGGACGGGACTCGAACCCGCAACTTCCGCCGTGACAGGGCGGTGCTCTAACCAGTTGAACTACCAGCCCACAATTTCTTGTGGTTTGTCATGCCTGACGAAATTCGACCTCCAACAAAACGGCGTGGCATGGCGGAAAAATAGTATCAAATACTAAAAAATCTGGCAAGGGATCAATTTTGATCGAAACTTAGTTTACCAAGCTTAGTTTCCGCATACCGAGTTTTTTAAAAAAAATGCCACAAGTAATGCCTCAATTCCGGTCTTATCCCCAAAAATTATTGACCGCAAAAATTGATTGTGGTGTATTGAATAAAAGGGACGGAATAAATTAAAAAATTAAGCCGTCTTTAATATGCCAACAATAGAGCCAACAAATAGCGAGTTAATGAACATACTCGTTCGAATAGAACAAAAGGTGAATTCTCATGACCTTAAATTTGGAGAGATTGATAAAAGATTTGATGTAATGGATCAGAAATTTAATATCATCGATCAAAAATTTGAAGGAATTGACCAAAGATTTGAAGGAATTGATCAAAATTTTAAAAGTATCAATAAGAGTTTTAAAAGCATTGATCAAAAATTTGAAGAAATGGAACAAAACCATTTTGATCTTGTAGATTTCCTAAAAGAACACATGGTTGCCAAAGAAGAGTTGCGGTCTGAGCTCGGTAAGTTAAATCACGACCTGCGTGATTACATCGATCGCAAAATCTATAATCTCCGTGGTGACTTAGCCCAAATTGGAGTTTTGAAAAGAATTTAATCATCCTTCCAGCAGAACCCCGAGTAATCGGAGTTTTGTGATTGTCCCAGAAAATGCTATAATTCCCTCTTATGAATGCCATTGAAATCAAAGGGCTAACAAAAAAATACGGCAAAACGGTTGCTGTTGATAGTCTCGATCTTAAAGTAAAACAAGGCGAGTTTTTTGGTTTACTTGGTCAAAACGGCGCCGGAAAAAGTACAACCATCAACTGCATTACCGGCATTGCCAAATTTAGCGAAGGCTTAATTTCCGTAATGGGCTTTGATGTGCAAAAAGATTATCAAAAATCTCGCGCTACCGTTGGCCTGTCGCCTCAAGAATTTAATGCCGACATCTTTGCTCCACTGGAAAAGATTTTAGATTTTGTAGGTGGCTATTTTGGCATGTCGACTGGTAAAAGAAAAGAACGAGTAAACAAAGTTTTAGATTTATTCGAACTCCAAGATCACCGCAAAAAACCTTTTGGAAAACTATCGGGTGGGCTTAAGCGTCGGGCAATACTGGCCCGGGCATTAGTGCACGACCCAGATGTTTTAATTTTAGATGAACCAACTTCAGGGATTGATGTAGAGCAACGCCACGCTCTTTGGGAGTATCTTGAAAATCTACATCAAGCCGGCAAAACAATCATTCTGACATCACATTATTTGGAAGAAGTGGAAAAATTGTGTTCAAGGGTGGTTATCATTCACGACGGCAAAAAAATCGCCGATCTCACAAAAGCTGAATTTACAAAAAATGGAGATAAACTGGAAGATGTTTATTTGAGATTAACCGCAAAAGCCGTAGCCGTATGAATTTCATCAGACTAAGCACGGTCGCCAAGCGTGAAATTCAAAGATTTTTACGCATTCCCATCCAGACATTGATATCACCCTGGATTTCAGCCACTCTTTATATTTTGGTTTTTGGTGTGATTATTGGCAGTCGAATCGATTTTTTGGAAAATATTGATTACATTGATTTTGTTTTTCCAGGAATTCTAATGCTCCAACTAATTGCCGGCGCTTTTGGTCAAAGTAGCACCTCATTATATTTTCAGCGCTGGACAAAGGTTATCGAGGAAATGCTTACTTCCCCACTTTCCTACACGGAAATGATTTTTGGCTATATCATCGGTGCAATTTTTCGAGCTTTTGCCGTCTGTGCCGGAATTTATGTTGTCGCCCTACTCTTTACCGATGCCACACCGGCCCACATCGGCTTATTCTTTTTCTATGTTCTAATCGTGGCTATAATATTCTCTTTGCTTGGACTAATAGTAGGACTTTGGGCGGAAAAAATGGAACACTTAACGATTCTGCAAACTTTTATCATAACCCCACTTATGTATGTTGGCGGAGTTTTTAACAGCATTGATATGTTACCGGAAAATGTTCAATGGCTGGTTCGACTAAATCCGTTTTTCTATATTGTCGACGGCCTGCGTTATTCAATGATTGGTTACAGCGAAAGCCCATTATTTCTGGGTGCAATATTCTTGATTACTCTAGCCACGCTGCTTTTTGCTATAGTTTGGGTGCTATTCCATCGTGGCTGGCGATTACGCGCCTAAATATCCACACATGCATTTGACCGCTTTTTTTAATCATGGTGTATTTAGTCTTAGGGACGGAATATAATTAAAATAACCCGTCTTTATTTATGCAAAATAAACAAGTTACAAATAATGAGATAATAAGCCGAATTAACGAGACTGATACAAATCTTCGTAACTCAATTATTAAGACAAATAATAGCCTTAATGATCTTATAGATTTTCTAAAAGAACACATGGCCACCAAAGAAGATTTACGAGTCATGGAATCTAAATTTGATACTAAACTCGGAAAACTGAATCACGGTCTCCGAGATTACATCGATCGCAGAATTTACGATCTCCGGGGTGATCTGGTCCAAATTGGAGTTTTGAAAACCAATTAGTCTGATAGGTGTGCGAAAACCCCGCCTTGGCGGGGTTTTGTGATACCATATTCGCATATGAACAAACTTTTGATTTTTGATTTTGATGGGACAATAGTGACAGGCTCAAATGATAAATATATGGCCTGTTTTGCAGAGGCGATTAAATCAACTGGAGTTAAGCAAGATTTTGATATTCAATACCGAAAACTGCTTGAGTCTTGGGGCAAAGGTCAGAAAGAGATGCTGGAAAATGCCATGTCTGATAATCTTGACAAAGTTGATCCGGCGCTTGAATATTTTGAAAATTGCACATTGGCTTCAAATTTTTTCACCGGCGTCACACTGGTAAACGGAGCCAAAGAAGCGCTCGAGGAGCTCAAGGGCGCCGGCTGCACCTTAGCTATCGCCAGCGGCAGCCGGCGCTCGGCGATTAATCAACTCTTATCAGAATTCAAAATCGCTCATTTTTTTTCCAAAATCATCAGTTCTGAAGACGATATCCAAGATCCGGCGCAACGAAAACCAAATCCCTATATGCTCGAAGTCATAAGGACTGAACTCGGCTTTAATAAACCGGACACTTATTACATCGGCGATGCCACCTCTGATATTGAAACCGCCAAAAACGCCGGCATCAATTCAATCGCGGTTTTAACCGGTCATATGAATAAAAACGACGCCCGAGTAATCAGCCCGGACATCGTTTTATCAAGTATCGCCGAGATTACCAATGTTTTACTTTCGTAAGCGCAAAGAATTAAGTACGACTGACACTGATGAAAATGCCATGGCCGCGCTGGCAATTATCGGATTGAGCAATCCAATCGCCGCCACCGGAATACCGACAACATTGTAGAAAAAAGCCCAAAACAAATTTTGTTTGATTATTCGGTGCGTGTCGCGCGCCAATTTAATCGCTTCAATCACCTTTTCCGGTCCGCCACCGATCAAAACAATCTGACCGGACTCAATCGCAATGTCAGTTCCTGTTCCAACCGCAATACCGAGATCGGCTTGAGTAATGGCCGGAGCATCGTTTATTCCATCACCTACAAAAGCAACTTTTTCACCTGCTTGCTGATATTTTTTTACAATTTCCAATTTCTGATCAGGCAAAACTTCAGCCTCAAAAGCATCTATTCCCAATTCATTGGCAATCGCTTTGGCCGTGGCTTGGTTGTCCCCGGTGATCATCACAACTTTCAACCCCTCTTTTTTTAATTGTGCCACAGTATTTCCTGCCTTCTCCTTGACCGCATCAGCCACAGCGATAATGCCGGCCAATTTGCCACTGACAGACAAAACAATCACGGTTTTTGCTTGAGCTTCAAGTTTTGCTATCTGCTCAACTTGAGCATCAACATCAACACCGAGCTTTTTCATAAATCTGACATTCCCGAGCGCCAAATTTTTTCCATCCATCTTTGCCTGAACTCCAAAACCGGTGACTGATTCAAAATCCGAAATTTTTTCAATCGCAAGCTTTTTTTCTTCAGCATAGTTGACTACCGCGGTTGCAATCGGATGTTCCGACTCTGATTCAAGACCCGAGGCAATCTCAATAATTCTTTCTTTGGTGATGCCTGATACGGAAATCACATCTGTGACTACCGGTTTTCCGCCCGTCAGCGTACCGGTTTTATCAAACAGAATGGCGGTAATATTTTTGCCTCGTTCCAGAGCTTCACCGCTTTTGATCAAAATCCCCTCTCTGGCACCCCGACCGGTACCAACCATAATCGCGGTTGGCGTTGCCAGCCCGAGCGCGCATGGGCAAGCAATCACCAGCACGGCCACGGCCGCAATAATTGCCGACTGTACATCGCCGGTAATCAAAAGCCAAACCACTAAAGTTAAAATGGCAATCAAAATCACAACCGGGACGAAAATGGCGGAAATTTTATCTGCCAATTTTTGAATCGGCGCCTTCTTTTGTTGAGCGTCACGAACCAATCTGACAATCTGATCAAAAACAGTGGCGCCGGCGCCGGCTGTTATCTCAATTGTCAGCGACCCTTTTTGATTGATGGTCGAGCCGTAAACTTCATCAGCAGACGCTTTCTTAACTGGCAAACTTTCACCCGTCAACATTGACTCATCAACATTTGAATTGCCGGATTTAACAACACCGTCAAGCGGAATCTTCTCTCCGGGTTTCACTAAAACCAAATCACCTTTTTTAAGCTGATCAATAGCCACATCTTTTGTGCTTCCGTCCGGTAAAAGCAAATGCGCGGTCTTGGCGCCAAACTCGAGTAACTTTTTTATCGCCTCACTCGCCTGACCTTTGCTTTTTGCTTCAAAATAACGACCAAGCAAAATAAAGGCGGTAATCACGGCGGCGGCTTCGAAATACAGATGACCGCCAACAAACAAATTGACCCAACTGAATATCAAGGCCGTTAAGGTTCCAATTGATATCAGCGTGTCCATACTGGCCGTAAAGCGTTTCAACTGTTTGAAAGCCGTTGTATGAAATGTCATTCCCGGCCATAAAACCGCCACTGTTGCCAAGATCGCTTCAATGTAATCGCCCACTCCGCCCAATTCAATCATAAACATGGACAGGACAAAAACCGGTACAGCCAATGCTCCGGCTATAATTGTTTTACGAGCAGCCTCTTTTGTTCCATCGTGTTGATGCATACCGGAGTGACCGGTATCTACCTTATAGCCCTCCTTCTGAACCACCTCATGTAAATCCATTTCCGTCACGCTATCGTCAAACTCAACACTGGCTTCAGCCAAGCCATAATTGACATTGGCTGATTTGACGCCCGGTAATTTTTTTAGTGATCCCTCAATCTTGACCGCGCACGAAGCGCAGTGCATTCCTTCAATTTTAAATTCAGATTTTTTCATATATTCAGTATACAACTTATGATTCATTTTCAATAACAGTCATAGTTCCGCGGATCATACCCATTGAGCAACTGAAAGTAAATGAGCCGGTCTTTGTCGGTGTGAACTTGACTATGTTTAGTCCGGTGGAAATGCGTTCACTCACACCAAATTGACGAAGAATTAAAGAGTTAGCGCAACCTAGAAATTCGTCACCCGTAATTTCCCAACGAACAGGCACACCTTTCACTACGGTTAACTCATCTGGTGAGTAAGCACCGCGAGAGAGAACGCGCATTTTTACTACCTGCTCACCGCCTACTACAGAAGGAGCGATTTGTTCTGTTTTAGCTGATGTCTGAAATGAAAAAGACGGACTGATTCCCAGAAGTGTCATTCCATTTCCAGCATTACTGATTCCGAGCACAATAACTATTACACCAGCGATTTTTGTAAATGACGATAGGCTTTTCTTCTTTGCAGACACTGTAGCTGCGCCAATTCCAAATAACGCTGGAACTGTTCCCAGCGCAAACACGCCCATTACCAAAGCTGCACTGAGCGGATCGCCAAGTGACATTGCGTAAAGTTGCATTGATTGAGTAAAACCACAAGGCAAAAAGAATGTTAGTGCTCCCAAAATAAATGGCACAGCTGGATGTTCTGAATTTTGCAGATTATGAATTTTATGTGATAACCACTTTGGCGGACTGATTACAAACAACCCTTTAGGAAAAATCTCCAAAAGATGAATGCCTAGTCCGATCATAAGGAGTGCCACCAGAAAGATAAACACTCCGCTGGCTGGGCCGGTAAGAGTAATCGCTTGCCCTAACAATCCAATTAGCGCGCCGAACGCAATAAATCCAATTATCCGACCCGTGTTGAACAAAATATGTGGTCGGATCTTTTTGGCAAATGTCATTTTTGTTTGTGCCTTAGCCGCTGAGGCAGAAAGCGCTACTACCAGACCACCAATTACAGCTGTACAAGATGAGAACGCCGCAACAAGACCAATTACAAAGACCGCGAGCAATCCAGATGCGCCTTCGACTGCTGGCGAGAAAGTTAAAATCCCTAAATTCTTAAAGATAATGTAAACCGAAATGATTAGAACCAGATAAGCACCGACATCTTGCCAGCTAAACTTCTTTTTTGATTTTTGACTATCTTCAGTGCCTACTATTAAGTAACCGTGAGGTGACAATTTCTCATTTATTTCTACTTGATTAACTTGGGCAGAATCGTCCATTTTAATTACAACTTTTCCACTACCATGCGAAGCCTGAACGCTTTGAACACCTTTTATTTCCTTGAGTGATCTTTCAATTACTACTTCGCAGCTAGCACAATGTGTACCTTCAACGAAGAATGTTTGTTTTTTTGACATAACAAAAACGAATAAAGAATTAATTAGAACTCTAATTGCTCTATTCGCCTTACTCGCGTTTTTGGGTTGTTAGCAAAAAACTGGGGTCTAAATTAGGTGGATTGAAAAATGGTTCAAGAATTGGCTCGCTTACAGGTATTGGCAAAAGCTCAAATTCTTCAATTGGAGCCTGGGGCTCAATTCCGCCGGTCACCATAACTGTTGACCCAAGTTGTTGATTAGTAATACTGGAAAGACAATGTTCTACACAATCCGAGCTAGCATCCATGTCATGGCCGGTCATTGCAAGTGATATTTTATAATAGAAACCGGAAAAAACCACAGCAATAACCAGTGCCATTAGTCCAATTATAATTGTCCTCTTTCGAGTAACTTCCATAGTAAAGCCAGTATAGCAAATAACTGGGGACAAAGGAATAGCGAATTTATGTTATAATTTTTATATGGAAAAGGAGGATAACAATTTAAGAGAATTGCAAAAAATAACTCGCGAGCTAAAGGCAATTAAAAAAAAGCTGGAAACTGATAATGTTCCTTTTTGGAAAATGTCACGAAACGCTTTCTTAGTTGGGGTTATAAAAGGAGTTGGTTTGGTTATCGGGACAACAATAGTCGCCGCTGCTGTTATTTACATAATACAGCTTTTTGTTGATTTCACACCTTTAGCAGATTTGATTTAGAGACTGCGAGGCGCCCGGGTTACCACCGGAGTCGCGCGATTCCTGCATAGGTGGTAACCACCGGGCGCTCTTGAATGATTCAACTACAACAGAGGCTTAGGCCTCTTTTTGATTAGGGGGCGGGGCAACCCCGCTCCCTACCGAATTATTAATTGTATTTCCCCACTTGGAGTGGATATCAAATAGGCTACCCTACTTCCTTTCTTAATCCACTTCTCTTTACGCAAAAATGTTTCCATTCTATGAATAAATGTTCCGGGATCATCTGGAAGAACAACACTGTAAATTCCAGCCCGAAGTAACATTTGCCTGGCAACAGCCTGGTTTGGGCAAGCTAAGATAATCGGCACATTTGGACGAAAAATATTAACTGCATCTGCGACCGCGTGATAAGTTGAGCTACTAGCTATTAAATCAATTTGACCGTTTTCTACCATCACATGCAAAGTCTGCGCAATTGCGGTTGGAATATCTCCCACATCATGAATCTGATAAAATGAAATGTCGTCCAACCTGGAGGCCTCAGCTTCATCTATTACCGCCGCCATCGTTTGCACGCTAACATCGGGGTATTTACCGGTGGCAGACTCGCCTGAAAGCATTGTGGCGTCAGTGTGATCGATGACAGCATTGGCTACATCGGAAACCTCGGCTCGAGTGGCGCGCGGATTGTCAGTCATTGATTGCAACATGTGCGTTGCCACAATTACTGGCTTGCCTGTTTGCCTACAAATCTCCACAAATTCTTTTTGAATAACCGGCACTTCCTCCGGCCGAAGCGATACTCCCAAATCTCCCCGAGCGATCATAACGCCGTCTGCAACATTTAAAATATCTAAAAATCTTTCTACTGCTTCCTGGCGCTCAATTTTTACCACAATCCTTGGTGCCACAGTTTTAAGCGCCCTGCATTTAGCACGAATAATATCGCGAACTTTCATTACAACCGCCGGCGTTGTCACAAATGATAGCGCAACCCAATCGACTTCATTTTCCAAACCAAACAACAAATCTTCGTGATCTTTTTCTGTAAATGATGAAGTTGAAATTTTTGAATCAGGGACATTTATTCCTTTATGCGATGAAAGATGTCCGCCATTTTTTACTTTAGCAGAGATAACCTTGCCTCGAATTGCAGTTATCTCGGTTTCAATCAAACCATCATCTAAAAACAAACGCTCGCCAGTTTTAACATCTTTATGCAAGTTGTCATAAGTAACCGGTAAAGCGCCGCCGGTTTTGTAATGCTCAATTCCAGTCTGAAACTTTACTATCTCACCTTTTTTAATATTAACGCCTTCCACAGGCAGAACCCCTAGTCTGATTTTTGGCCCCTGTAAATCTTGAAGAATAGCCACTGGTTGCCCGGCTTTTTTTGATGCTTGGCGAATATGACGCATTAAAATCGCGTGTTCTTTATAATCACCATGAGAAAAATTAAGACGAGCAACATTCATTCCCGCTTTTATCATTCTCGTTAAAACAGTAACCGACGAACTAGCCGGCCCAATGGTTGCGATGATTTTAGTCCTTCGTTTCATAAATAAGAAATAATAAATACTAAACTCTAAACAAATTAGAATATCAAAATGCCAAATTTAGTTTCTTACTTAGAATTTCTGATTTGTTTCTAATTTAGTATTTTGTGCTTAGAATTTATGATATTATATCACATTTTCTTTTTCCGACGTGATAATTTTTTTAATTCTTCTTCAAACTTTGCGATATCTTCAAACGAATAGTAGACCGAGGCAAATCGAATATAAGCCACTTTATCAAATCTTTTTAAATGCTTCATTAAAATCTCACCAAGGGCAGCGCTAGTAATTTCACCGGCTCGATCTTTTTGAATGTCGCGCTCGATTTTTTGAACCAATTGATGAAATTCAGCGTCAGTGTATTGCCTTTTATCAAGCGCTTTTTTTAATCCCTCAATCAATTTATCACGCATATATGGCTCTTTACGGCCATCGCGTTTAATAATTGATATTCCTAAAAGCTCGACCTCTTCCAAAGTCGAGAACCGATACCCGCATTTATCTTTTTCGCACTCTCGACGCCTACGGACATTCATTCCATCTTGGCCAAGCCTAGAATCAACTACGCGGGTTGATTTATGATTACAAACAGGGCAACGCATATTAAAATCTTAAAATATTGTCATAAGTCTTATATGACCTATGTCCTATTTTACATCATCTTTCTACGAATAAAAGCCGGGATTCCTAAATCATCGTCGTCATCGTTATTTCCTTGTGATTGTAATGGCGTATTAATACCTACCTGCGATTGAATTGGAGCAGTACTTGGTACGCGTCTTTGTTCAAATAAAGGCTGATTTCTTTCCATTATTGCTTCGGCTCGCGCCTGACCTCCCATTGGTTTCCAGCTTCCCTTTGGTGAAATGCTGACATCTCCGGCATGAGTAGGAGTAGTTCTTCTGTCGCGGTTATCAAAGCCGGTTGCAACTACTGTTATTCTAACTTCATCTTTTAATTCTTCATCGATATTAGCTCCAAAAATTACCTTTGCGTCATCATCCGCTGAACCTGTGATAACCTTGGCAGCTTCTGCTACTTCATACATTGATAAGTCAGGGCTACCAGTGACAGTAAACAAAATACCTTTAGCGCCATCAATTGAAAGCTCAAGTAACGGACTTGCAATCGCCATTTTAGCTGCTTCCACTGCCCTATTTTCTCCAGATGAACTTCCAATCCCCATCAGAGCTGAACCGGCGTCCTGCATAATTGCCTTAACATCGGCAAAGTCAACGTTAATCAGTCCTGGCAAAGTAATGATTTCTGATATCCCCTGAACACCCTGGCGAAGAACATCGTCAATGATTTGAAATGCTTCAAGCAACGATGTTTTTTTATCAATAATCTGCAAAACACGATCATTTGGAATTGTAATTACAGTATCAACATAGTTAACTAATTCAGTGAACGCATCGTCTGCTATTCGCTTTCTTTGAGCACCCTCGAAAGCAAATGGTTTTGTAACAACTGCAACTGTTAAAGCTCCGGCCTCGCGTGCAATTTTTGCGATTTCAGGTAGCGCTCCACTTCCAGTTCCCCCACCAAGACCGGCTGTTAAAAAAACCATGTCAGTATTTTGCAATACATTTCTAATATCGTTGGCGGTTTCCTCGGCTGCTTTTTTACCAAGCTCTGGATTCATTCCTGCGCCCAAACCACGAGTAACAGTTTTTCCAATTGGAATTTTTGTTGTAGCTAAGTTTTGATGCAAAGCCTGAACATCAGTATTAACACAAACAAAATCAACCCCGCGTAATTTTTCTACAATCATTCTGTTTAGAGCCGAGCCACCACCTCCGCCGACACCAAAAACTTTGATCTTTGCGAATGTCTCAACCTCAGGTTTAATTTGTCCCATATTGATGTACAACTTTTTTATTATTTTGTTTTGCTATTGAACACATATTGTATTCAATATCGCTAATTTTAAACAAAATTGTACTCACAACTTATCATATGGGCAGGTGCTGTCAAAAGTAAACTGTGTATAAAAAAATAAGGGCAACTCATGAATTACCCCCATGAAAATCAATTTTATGGTATTAGACTTTTCATCCACTTGCGTAGTTGATCTGCAACCTGCCCGATACCTTTCCACTCCAACAAACTAAATCTTCCTTTTTGAGTAGCTGTTATGCCAAACCCCCAAAGCACTAGCCCAACAGCTGTGGCATAGGCCGGGTCTTTTACTTCATCTATTACGCTCTTCATTGATGTTGAAACACCAATACTTGCCGGCAATCGCAAAACTCGTTTAGCAACATCACAAATTCCAGGCATGTTCATTGTTCCGCCAGTTAAAATTGCCCCAACCGGAAGCATTCCGGAGCGATCAATTTTTCTAAGTTCGTCATCAACTGATTCAAAAATTTCTTCTATTCTAGCTTCGATTATTTCGGCAATAAACCTGGTTTTAATCTCCTCGTCTTCAGATGATCCGAATTGAACCATTGTAAACTTATCGTTTCTACCAATGCTATCCGGTACTGCACTACCAAGCTCTAATTTTGCCTTTTGAGCAATATCAAGCGATGTTCTAAGCCCAATAGCTAAATCGTTTGTAATATGTTCGCCACCGACAGGTAAAACTGCTGTGTGCAAAATGTCACCCTCTTCGTAAACCGCCATTGTTGTGGTTGAGGCTCCGATGTCTATCACCACCACTCCCAGCTCCTTTTGCTTTTGAGTTAATACCGCTTCTGAAGTTGCAAGTGGCGTAAAAACCAAATCATCAATCTCGAGGCCAGTTCGATAAATGCTCTTAGTAAGATTTTTGATTTGCGAGGCTAGGGTTTGGATGATCATGGCGTCAACCTCTAGCCTGATTCCACTCATTCCGACCGGATCTTTAATTCCGTGTTGGCCGTCAACTGTAAAGCTTTTTGGAATAACATGAAGTATTTCGTAATTAAGTGGCGTTGCCACAGTTCTAGCAGCGTCTATAGCTCGCTCAACATCTTCTTCTTTAATTTCACCGTCGGGACGAGAAACTCCAATCACTCCCTGGCTTTCTTGAACAAAAATATTGTGTCCGGCAATAGACACCCAGGCTCGATTTATGGCGACGCCTGTCATTCTCTCGGCCCTTTCAAGAGCTTTTGAAACTGACGACACCGCATCTTCCATACTGGAAACACCGCCTTTATAGATTCCTTCTGACGGAACCTCAACAGCTCCCATAATATGAAGATTTGGCTTACCACTTTCATCTGGTATGTTCTGCCCAACCACGATGCGAATCATTGATGATCCAATATCTAGACCTGTAATTATTTCATCTGCCATAGTGAAAAAGTAAATCGTCCTCCATTATAGGGTCAACTTAAACTGTGGATATTATAGCTTAAACTGATGCAGATGACAAAATCAGATCTTAATTAAAATAAACTACCAAATATGGCCAAAAAATAATAAAAGCCACAACGCTTGCGGCAAAAGCGGTTATCAAAACCGCGCCCGCCATAATATCCTTGATATCTTTTACCATCGGATGTAGGCGAGGTTTTAGCCCGTCTGACATTCTTTCAAAAACACTGTTTATAAGCTCGAGCACTAAAACAGCGGCTATTAAAATCAATAAAATCACTCTTTCCCAAGTATCGAGCGGGAAATAAAGCATTACGATAATCACAACTACTGCCGCCAATAGTTGAGCGCGAAAACTATATTCATTCTTGAACACATATCTTAATCCGCTCAAAGCGTATTGAACACTTTTATAAAACTTTTTGGGAGACAACATAGTTTATAATTTTATCTTGTAGTGGAAACATTAATTTTGCGTCCTCTGGGCGTTCGTGATCGTGCCCTAAAACATGAAGCACACCGTGGGTAAGTAAATCTATTAACTCCAACTCAACATCTCCGTCAGCCTGCCTACACGCCTGTTCAAACGAAATTACAATGTCGCCCAGCAATCTTCCGTTTTGTTCCTTGCTATAGCCAAATGACAATACATCTGTGACAGTGTCGTTTTTTCTGTACATCCGATTCAACTTTCTGATCTCTGAGTCGTTCACAAATCTAGCAGATATTAAACCATCAAAATCTTGAATATTCTCATTTATCTGATGGGCCAGCAACTCTAAAGCCCGATCACTGATCCGGCTTTCCATAGGTACTAAGGTTTGTTCAAGATCTATCTTTATCATTTTGAAACTACAAAACTGTTTATCATCATTTGGAATGTTTGTAAGTAATCAATGCTAAGTTCGCTGCCAAGATCATATTCAAAAGTATAAACAGCCGAATCGACTACTAAATATGCAACCCGATAATCACGACCAATAAAAGCGTTATAACCTTCTTTTGTAAGAGTTTCGCCAAGACCATTAAAGCGCAAAGTAGCATCACCATTTCTACCGTACCAACTCTCAAAATCATCGCCTTCGTTAATTTGGCTATGATTAACAGCAAAGACTGCCAATGTATCTGTGCCAATAATTACTTCGGTTGTGATTCCATTCTCGTCGACTGAACCTGAAACTGACCACTCAGATGGATATGTAAAAGTAAATTCCCCACCTTCAGAGGTGAATAATTCAACTGCACCGGTGTCCAAAAGAGTAGCCGGTGAATCACCGAGCGGACTGTAGCGATGGAATACTTCGTTTCCATCAAGAAAAGTGTCGTCGTCTGTATCCGGGTTTCTTGGTTCTGTGACGTATAATTTTTCTTCTACATCTGTCAGACCATCACTGTCAGTATCTGTTCCGGGCGCCGGCTCTTCTGGCACTACTTCAACATCATCAATAACTTCATCAATTACAATTGGTTCTTGCTCTACTTGTTGATTAAGACTGCTAACAACTAAATATCCAGCAATACCAAAACTAATAATTATTAGAATACCAACTATTATCAAAATCAAAGTAAGCTTGGATTTTTCTTTTTTTACTTGCGGTTTCAAAACTGGCTTAGGAGTAGGTACTGGAATTGGCTTTGGTTTTATAATCGGCTTGGCTGCTGGAATCAACGGTTTTGGCTTTTCAGCAAACTCAGTCCTACGCCCAACAAATGCGTCTGGCATCACATGAATTACAACATCATCAAGACCAACCTTTGGTTTGATATCCGCATTTGCCTCTGGAGCTTTTAACTCCTTTTGTTTTTTCTTGCCTCCAAACATTTTTATTTTGTTGGTATTTCGAGTAATTTGCCAGGACCATTTGGATTAAATCCACCTGAAACTTCCTGACCGTCTAAATATCCATCTTCGTCAGTATCAGCGTCGAGTGGATCAGTTCCGTAAACCTGAATTTCTTCCCTGTCGCCCAATCCATCTTTGTCAGTATCCGGTACTTCTAAATCTGTGCCGGCCTTAACCTCCTCGGCATCCGTTAAGCCATCGCCATCGCTATCAATATCTTCGGCTACCTCTTCCGTTGTATCGTCAACAACTTGAGTGTCATCAACCGTTTCCGTATCGTCAACTACTTGTTCAGTTGTATCATCAACTACTTGAGTATCATCAGCCGGGGCCTGCATAATAAACTTATAAGCCAAAAATCCTGAAAGAGTTATTATCAACATTGCAGCAATTACAATCATAATTACTTTACCGGCGCCTGATCCGCCTTTGCGAGTCATAGTTGTTGGTGCAGTCGGCACGGCGATTGGTGCCGAAGGAGCGTTTACGACTGGGGCTGGAGCCGATTTTATCTCGGCCGGCGGAGCGACAGGAACGCTAGCCTGCACAACAGTTGGAGCAGACGCTGTCGGTTTTGGCGCGTCGCTTGTTGGCAAATTTACCGGAACCGAATCTGCACTGACCCCTTCAAAAATATCTTCTACACCTCCTCCAGTTAGTGATGTTGGTCCGCCTTGCTGGGCTGTCGGCGAGGCAGGCTTTGGGTTCTGATCATCAAACATAAACTTTATTTTAACTTTAATTTTAATTTAAAGGGTCAAAGCCACTATTTATCTCGACTCCATCATTATACCCGTCATTGTCCGAATCTGCATCATTGTGATCAGTCTTGTAAATCTGAATCTCATCTAAATCAGAAAGTCCGTCGCCATCACTGTCTCGGTCAGCCAGCGCGTCAATACAGGATTCGTACTCAATTGAGCTTATCTGAAACTTGAGACAAGTGCCCTCATTGATTACTTTGCTCAGCTTAATTTGCGCAGCACATTGATCTGCACCAAAACCCGAGGCTGGGCAATTGCCTTCTTCTGCTAAATCTTTGGCAACTTGATTAACACAAGAATTATTTACTCCAGATTCGATAATTCCTTCACACAAACTAAATGAACTAGTCGCGACACCGTTTTGCAACAGAACAGCATCAGCGCAGTCTGTCTTTTCCTGATCTTTTAATGCACTGCAAAGCTCGGCATCACCAACATCTAAAGCAATTTGATCTACACAAGATGCCAGCCATTCATCGCCAACCATCTTACAGTACTCAACATTCTTTGCATCAAGAGCTGCCTGCGTCCAATACTTACTAGTGCAATAATCTTTTTTGTCTTCATCGCAATCCTGAACTTTTCGCTCAATTTCTGAAGCAGTATTATCAAAAATAGATTGTTCGGCCTGTCTATCGGTTCTAAAATTGCTAATAAAATTACGGGTAACAATAATCGCCACAATCAATAAAACAATTACTGCAATTAAAAATACCCACCTTAAAATTAAACGACGATCAAGTCTTGACTTTTTCTCAGGTGTCTGCTCCGGCCCTTTAACCTCGTAAAATTGTTGATTTCCAAAATCCGCCATATTAAGGTTCGCAATATTGAAGTGTTACATCAGAAATTGTTACAGTTCCGGTGCCATCAAAGGAGATTCTAAATGGAACTTCAGACTCATTATCTTCATCGCATTCAAATCCTTCTGGCCATGGTAGCGAGATATTAGATCCTTCTTTTAAACTTTTCAGAACCGAATCGCCATCCACAACATATGTGATTTGTGCCCCGATAAGAGTATTTACAATCTCTTCATAAGCCGCAGCTAATTCTGTTGTGCTGTCTCCACTAAAAGCATAATCAATTCCTTCCTCTTCGTTTGGATTTCCAGATGACCAGCAAGCCATCTCCTCAGTAATTGAAAGGCTGTCAGCACCGTCGCTACATTCGGCGGCAATCGTATGTTTTGTTTTGGCAGCTATCCACGAATCTGATGTTTGGTTGATACTGTTCCAAACTAATCTGAAACCTGAAATAAATGGATCAAATACGCCGGTTTCTGAACCGGCTGATGTTGTGCCATCATCAATGCCATCAGTGCCCAAATCTTCTTCTGTAGTGAGCTCACAGTCACTACTACACATATCTCCATATTCGCCGTTATCGTCGCCATCATCACATTCTTCGCCGCGTAAATCATTAATATAGCCGTCACCACAAACTGCATCTGTACAGTCATAATCACAACCGGCAGTCTCTCCTGCACCATCGCACTCTTCGTCACCATTATCTGTAGTGCCGTATGAACTGTCACCATTAGGATTTTGAGTTGTGCCATCTCCACAATAAGTAAACTCGCAACTGGTTGTACACTCGTCGAAATTACTTGAATTTCCGTCATCACATTCTTCGCTATATTCAGCATCAACAGTTCCGTTTACACAGGCAGCGGCAGCAGCGGCAGCTACCTCGTCAGCGTAAAAATCTTCAAAATATTCATATCCGTCATATTTGCTACATTCCTCCTGATCAATTGAAGTAATTGTGGTCGTCCCGCTGTCGAGTAAAACCGTAAACACTTCAACGCCATCTTCTTTTAATTTACAGGCCATAAAGAGCGGGTCCTTCTCGGCTTCCGGAATGGCAGTGCCGCCGTCCCAGGCTGAGGTATCTGCCCAGTCACCGTCGGTCAACAACACCACCACCTTGCGCTTATTTGTGTCAGATTGAGCTTTCATTATAGTACGAGCCGCAAAAAGTCCGCTATAAGTATAGGTTCCCCCACAAGCACTGTAACTATTAATTTCAGACTCTACAGAAGAGTAGCTGCTTGCGCTGGTAAATTCAAGCACATCCACATCATCTTCATAATCTGAGCCTGTTCCGTAGCCGGTCGCTGTTCCACAACCAGCCGAAACAGCTGCCACCAAACCAATCTTAACATCATCAACTTCGTCATAAAGAGTACCTACAGAGTCAGATAAAACATCTTTAAGTACACTTATTTTAGAGCCGGAACTACCTAATGAATCTGACATTGAAGTTGACATGTCGTTTACAAATAATACATAAGGAGTTGGCAGATTAAAGCTAAATTCAACATCAGCCGTTAATCCGGTAGCGGCTCGGCAGGCTGGAATATACATGGTGGCTGAATTTCCATAAGAAAGACGCGAGCTGCCACTAGTTTCTGAATAACTTGAAAGTATTACTTCTGATTTCTGCTTTGCTCCCACCAGATTTGTTTTCATTGTGATGTCAGCAGAATCATAAGTAAATGGACACATTGATTCACAATCACTTGCACAAGCCGGTACTACGCATTTCCCGCTGGAGCAATCACTTCCCGACTGACAATATTCTCCGTTTTCGTCCCCGCCGTTGCAAATTCCAACTTTTGTACAAACATATGAGTAGCCTGTTTCTTTGTCTCCATGAATTCCACCGGCTCGATATTCTTCGTAGGTACAAGTTCCGTAAACTCCGTAAACTGAATAATAGTAATGGTAAGCCAGGTCTTCACCATCACAAAGCTCACTGCCGTTTATTTCACCATCTCCACAGAAATTTCCACTTGATGTTACCTCTTTGCAGGAATCGTTACAGTAAGTACAACTTGATTCATAAGACGATGAACAAATATCGCCGTTTTCATCTCCATCGTCACACTGCTCTTCACCATCATAAATATACCCGTCCCCGCAAACATTAACCGTACATTCATTAGTACAAGAGTCAGTGCTATCACTATTGCCGTCATCACACTCTTCGTCTCCGTCTACCTGCCCATCTCCGCAAGTTTGGCTACCGCCAACACAAGATGACCAGTTACCTAGCGTACATTCTGTTTCAGAACAGCTCTTATAACGATAAAGATCATAACTCTGAGTTGAACAAACACCGCTTGAACAGTCGCTATTTGAGTCACAAGGATCACCAGCTCCGTTGCTTGAACTGCACACCGTAGTTTCTCCATCTTCTGAAATTACAGTGACATCTAAAGTTGTTTCGCAAAAAAGGCTGTCTGTTAATTCTGGCACTTCAATTGTTATATTAATATTAGAACAGGATACTCTTTCCCCGCTGTCGAGATATGGGTAGCATTTAACTTCACAAGCAATACTTTCCCCGGGGCTTGTTGGTGGATCGTCTTCACAATAAACAGTACAACTTGCGTCTTCCCCGTCCGCTGTCTCACAGGAAGTATCACAAATCACACCTTCATCATCAGTTGTGCATGTAGGTGAACATGAAACTGCGGTTCCGGAAACACCAGCACAAGAAAGTCCGGAACCTTCGTATCCGTAATCGCCATAATAGATACCTTCACAAGTTGTATCACACGCTTCACCAGATTCGTCGCATTCAGTTTCGCAACCAATATCAATATATTCACCGGAAGAACATGTTGTTTCGTAAGAAGTAAATTCTATACCTGTTTCGGTAGTGCCACTAACTCGATCTGATTGGCACCTCATGTTTGCGCCGGTGACCGAAGAACTACAAAATGTCTCTAATTCAGCTTCATCTGCGTATTCAGTTGTAGTTGTAGTGCAACTGATATCTGAATCTCCCCCTATACAAATCTGCGAATTACCACAAGCATTACCACCGTCTCCGCACGAACCAAAACTACAATCACTATCTTTTGAACACTCTGTACCATCTGCACAAAGTGCGCCTGCCCAGGTTTCGGTATTACTATCACATTCCTCACTACTGTCTATTACGCTGTCCCCGCAATATGGACCAGGTTCGCTACAGTCCCAAGCGCAAGTACCGGCAGCAGAGGAATTATAAGTATTATTTACGCCAACACAAGCCGTTCCGCCATAACCTGAATTTACTGTTGAGGCCGTGCTTTTACCACAATCACAAACTTCACTTCCGGCGATTGAACCATCGCCGCAGTAAAAAGATGAGTCATAAGTACACAACGATCCACAATAACCATACTTACCGTTATAAGAACCGTCGTCACAAACTTCCCAGGTTTCCACAACACCGTTTCCACAATCAAAAGCGCTACATTCTACCGATTCATCGGTTTCATAAGCTGTACAAGTGCTATTACAATTTTGCGTTAATTTACAATCAACCTTGCCATCACCATCAGAATCATAAGACTCGTAATTAATGTCCCCGATTTCGCAAAATTCAGATCCACCGATAACACCATCGCCACAAGTAGTTGAAGAACCATAGATACTGCCGTCACAGAATGCGGCTCCGCTTGAAAATCCTCCGGCTGACGCTGATGAACTGGCACCAATTAATATATTTTCGTCGTCTGTTTCATCGTCATCAATATCGTAATACCAATCGCTATTTGTATATTCAAGTTCGGCTGTCAAATAATATCCGTCATTTCCATAAGCGCGATAATGATAAATATATGAGCCTTCAGGACATGCGTAAACTCCCTTTGTCTGGTCAACACAGGTTGCAGAATCGTAATTATAGTCAGAGCTCGATGAGCAAGTCTCGTAACCGTTTACCGGGTCTGTGCTTAGAGCAATTAATAAATCAGACGAAAGTGTTTCGTTCCATGAAAGCCAGGCACTAGCGCTGATTGGTGAAACATAAGTCCCCGCCTCAAGCTGCGGTGTTTGCCCGCTGTTTGCGGCTTGATAACTATCAATGTATCCAGCTGCAGTTGTAACATCAGTTAAACGCTCCATGTCACGCTGTAGCTTTGCCACTTCATCTCCACAAATTTCTGTATCGCTACAATCTAAATTAGACTGACAAACATCATCAGTATACGAAGTTCCGTCTGAACATAGACTGGTTGTTTCCATGTTTGTATTGAAGTTGAGCGTCGCGAGCATTTGGCTGAAAATATTAATTGTCTCGGTTGATGCTCCGTCATTGTATGAAAATACAAAAATATTTGGATATATAACTCCACCGTTTTCATTGGTTACCGCCCCGTAAACCGTACGACCATCTTGAATAGCTTGGTAACCATCTAATTGAATTTCAGTTGGACTACCGGCAAATCCTTGGCTTTGATACCAAGCATAAGGACTTAGATAATCTTCGTTTTGTGCAATTCTAATTCCCACTGCGTCTCCAGTATCTTTTCCATCAGACTCAACCGCAAAGAAGTATTCTTTTATAACTCCTTCGGTTCCAATTGAGCCCGACGACACAACATTTAATTGAGGTAGGTCATCAGTTAAATCGCCATCTGTACCAAAATCCCGGCAATAATACATTGAAAAATTCATCCAGCCGGCGCCTTCTTCTATTCCATCAACTGTTCCGGTCGCGTCATCAATAAATGGAAAATCTTCAATACTTGGCCAAATATTTTCACAAAGCAAAACTACAACACTCGTTGCGCCAGAAACTGTGTCTCCTGTTGAACTATTAACAACATCGGATGTTATGGTGGCAGAAGCTGTAATATCTACTTCCCCGTTTTCACCAATCGCACTATAAGTAACAAGAGCAATACTTCCTGTGCCGTCTTCGCTTTCATTTTTTAGAATAATACCGTCATCATCCGCCTTCCAGCTTGCCCAAGCCCAAGAGTAAACATCATCGATTGATTCGATTTCTTCTTTTGAACCAGTGGCAAATGAATAAGGGGTGGCAGTAAACTCATGTTCTTCGTTAGTAGCAGTGTACAAGTTTGGACTTTCCGAATCAGTGTCGTTGACATCAACGGTGTCCAAAGTACAAAGCTCAGTACCGGTTATAAAATCAACATAACTGTCCCCATCCATTTCAACGCCATACTTTGATAAAACCCCATCATGATCACTGTCTCCTGTTGTTCCACCCGTAATGTAGAGTGAGTAATTACCATTTTCTTCGAGCAGTGTATTGTGCTGGAAACTTACTTTATATGTGCCATCTTCTTGTGAAGTTTGTTTGATATTCGTAATAGGCACTAAACATTCAACACTAGTTTGAGCGTTTACCTGCGCTCCAAAAAGTGATGTTATCTCTGACCAAAGACCGGCAAACCAAGTAGGACTAAAAAAATCTGAAGAGTAAGCAACTTCTTCGTAACCACTTGGACAGCCGCCGTAAGTTTCGTATTTAATGTAAACATTTGAAACGGTTTCATCATCATCTTTATAAATAAAAGTATTCAAATCCATCTGGGTGTTAAAAGTGGCGTAAAAAGCGGTATTTCGACACACATCATTTCCGGTTGGATAAAGTGAAGTGACTTCAGGTCTGACCATACAACACTGATTATCAGCCGGACCATAGCCAGTTTTGCAGTCATCATCTTCTTCAGCACTACACTCTAAATAAAGTTTAGCCGTGTCGTATTCGTCTTCGTAGGTCGCTTTAATCGTTGTCTCTGCCAATCTGGTATCTTCATCAACCTGCTCGGCTGCACTGTCTATAATTATTGCCAGCTGAACTGGGTCAATTTTTCCGTCACCTGATGCTGATGCCTCACAAATTGCCAACTCCCCCATTCCAGCCTTTCCATCTCCACAAACTGATGGATTACTGTATGTAAGTGATGACCCGGCAAATAAACAATTATCATCGCAACCGGAAGTGCCATCACAATCTTCTCCACCGCTATTATCAACAGTGGCGCTTGCTGGCTTTTTCTCAGCAATTCCATTTCCGCAAGTTCCAATGCTACCGTAAGAACCTTCTCGCAAACAGCTAGAAGAGCAACCGTCGCCGTCCGTGGCATTGCCGTCGTCGCAAGTTTCATATGGAGTTGAGATATCCCCATCACCACAGCGAGACTCTATGTCAGCTTGAGCAGTTGTTCCTTCGTTCAAACACTGAGCCGAACAACCATCACCTGATTTTCTATTTCCATCATCGCAATCTTCACCGCCGCCAAATTCGTCCTGAGCTACAGAGCTATTACCACAAGTAGCGCCAACATAAGTTGAGCCTTCGCGTAAGCATTTTGATGAACAACCATCGCCGTCAATTGAATTTCCGTCGTCGCAATCCTCTCCTTCTTTATTTGATCCTTGATCTACCACCCCATCTCCACAAGTTCCATAAGATCCGCTCGCTCCTTCACGCAAACAGCTAGATGAACACCCGTCGCCGTTGGTGGCATTGCCGTCGTCGCAATCCTCGCCTGTGCCAATGCTACTGTCTCCGCAAACTGCAACATAAATTGAGCTACCGGTTGCTAAACAAGAAGTCGTACAGCCATCGGGAATACTGGTGATATCTGAATCAGCGTAAGACGATCCAATATATCTTATAAGAGCAACATCGGAATCGTTAAATGGTTTTGCCCAATCCCAGTTATAGCTGTAAGCATTTAATTTCTGTCCGGCAACAGAACAAGAATCCGGCTCACCATAAGGTTGCGCAAAATACTGTTGAGTCTCACCAATTGCACTTAAAGTTATTTTGTCTGGCGTTAAGTCAACTCTATCAACCGAACATATTGTATCGTCATCTTTTGTTGAAAAAATCCAAGAGAAATCATCTCCGTAATTTGTTCTAGTTAAAGCCACCCCGCTACTTGAAGAAACATCTCCTGAAACAATTACTCGGTAGTAAGTATCTTTTTCCAAATCATCGGTTGGAATAATTTGAACTTCGCTACAAATGATTTCGCCAGTTTCTGAATCCGTATCCTCATCAGTACAAGATCCAATCACTGTAATTTCATCCAAAGATACACAAAGCTCATTAGCACATTTAAATAAGCTAAATCCTTCGGACACTGATGAGCTCATTGGTATATTGAAAGATGCGCCCACGCTGGCGTTTATACAGGCCGTGTTACAACTTGGCCAGTAAGCAGAAACATAAGGGTCGGTGTAATCAACAACAAGTGTTCCGGCACCAATCACTCCACTTTCAATCTCTTCGGCATACACTGCCGACTCTCCTTCGTTAAGCGCCGTGGCAACTGCGCAAGAGTCATCGGAAATATCATCGCACTTCCCTGCATTTAAACTTGCGTATGAGCCCGGATCTATGTCCCAATTCCATTCATATGTAGCTCCGTTATAAACCTGACACTGTCCGGAAGGCAAGGCTTGGAACTCGGTTGTACCACCTTCCTCTGTAATTGTGTCTTTATTTGGGCTTAAGATAATCTCTTCAATATCACAATTATTTCCTGCGGTGCCAGTTGTGAATGTCCAAGATACATCACCGTCCATGTTTTCACCACTTTCTGATTCAACCTCTTCTGCTACCAAAACTTGATAAGTTGTACTGTTTTTAAATCCGGCTCCACTATTATAGCTGCTACTTCCCGTTGGCCATTTCCAAGTAAACGATGTTTGCGTGGTACTGGAAGATGTTTCGATGGTGGCGCCTTCAATTTCCGTAGTTGATTTACAATCTGTGTCAGTACATTCTGAAACCGTAATATTGCCGACTGATTCTGCCAGCGTATCTGTGTTCATTAAAGTTGAAAAAGTTCCATAAACAACAGCAGTTGTACAAACATCGTTTGTAAACTTCTTATTTGGAACTCCACTGATAATATTAGCGTCGTAATCACAAGCGATTAAAAGCTCGGGCACTTCCGGAATTTCTCCGGTTGAAAAATACCAAGCATAACCACCGCTAAGCGAGGTATCGGTCGTAGATGAATCTGCAGACGAAACTTCAAAATTGTATTTATTACTTACTTCGCCACCACTAGAAGTTAGCGTCATTGGCCCAGTTGCCACCCCAGACGGTACAGTGACTGTTATTTCACCTGTTGACCAACCATCTTCGCTAACTGTTGCCGCTACTCCGTTATAAAATTCAACTGATCCTTCGCTTGATCCGAATTTTTCCCCGTAAATTGTTATTGTGTCACCCTCTTCACCCGAGTCTGGATCTAGTTTACAAATTCCGGGTGTTGGGTCAGCGCTTGTGACTGTAAACTCGGTTGAGGCTGATTCCGTACCGGGCTGAGTTACAATATAAAGTTTGTGCGTACCAGTTGCCAGGTTATTACCATTTGAGTATTCGTCTGGAACAATAATTGTAATTTGTGTATCTGACCAAAAATCAGTGTCACACTGAGTTGGAAAATCAGCGCTGCCCGCAGCTGTATATCCGGTGTCATCGTTTTTAAAATAAACAGTTCCGGTTCTACTGCCAAAATTTGATCCGAAAATTGTGACATATTGACCTTTTCCACCATCTTCTGGACTAATATAAGAAATCGTTGGCTTGTCTGTTACGGTTTCTAAAACATCAAAACTAAGAGCATTTGACTCAACCCCACCAACTGTTAAAACAATACTGTATGTTTCTTCTTCGGTAACTGTAGGAACTGTAACTTTAATTGATGTTGCTGACCAACTTGTGTAGCTACCTGCCTCGGTTGTATCAAAATTAACTTCAGAATCACTTTGACTGCTTCCAAAATTTACACCGGTAATTGCAACTGAGGCCCCAATTTTTCCTGAATCAGGCGTTGCTTTACAAAGTGATGGTCGTACAGTGTCGTTCACATCAAAATCATCAAACAATTCACCGTTGTCATCATCGGTTGAATCTGTGTATCCTTTTGAAGTTTCGACAGTGATTGGACCGTCAACTGCACCTTCCGGCACCTCAACTACAATTTCCGTGTCTCCCCAATCAGCACAACTTGGGACATCAGCTTCGAGATCGGCGCCATCTGAATCAACAAAATAAACACTTCCGCTTGAGCCAAAACCTTCGCCGGAAATAGTAACATAAGTGCCAACTGCGCCATCTTCCGGTGAAATACCTGAAATTTCCGGATAGCTAACGCAAGTGCCTTCCTCGCAAGTTTCACTTGAACAATCTGAATCTTCTTCACAGCTTGAACCATCACAGGCGCCACAATCTTCACCACCACAATCTTTACCTTCTTCGTCTTCGTCTTTTGTTTCGTTTGAACAATGCAAAGCCTCAGCTAAAATTCGGATAGAATCAGAATCGGTGTTTCCGGCAATGTCTTCTACTATCACTTCAAGCGTGTAGCGAGTACCTTCACTTAAATCATCCGTATACCAAGTTGATTCGATTGTAACATCGGACAAATCATCACCGCTGGCAGCGACAGAATCAAATAACTCTTCTGCGCCGTAAAAATCGGCTGTTGAAATCTCACTATCGTCGGTTGCCGCAGCTTGAACCGTAGTTGAAGAATCAACAGAAATTCTGTCGCCATCATCCGGGTATGAAACTGTCGCTTTTGGATCTTCGGTGTCAACAAGTTCACCTGATGTAAATGATGATATGCAGCTGACCGCCGAGCAATCAAGCGATCGGCTAGCCGTACTTTCGATATCTTCCGTTACTTCTACCTCGTAGGTTGTATTTTCATCAAAACAATATCTGTCTTCGTTTGGCTCAGGGCAAGTCGCAGTTGGTACAAAAGAAACCTTGTTACCACGAACTGTGATTGTTCCCTCTACTTCTTCACCGGTTGTGGAATTTGTAACTATTAAATTGCCATCAACCGTATCTTCATCAACATTTCTGCTGAAAGTAATTGATAGTTTGATGTTACGAATGGATACCTCGCCTTCTGGCGAAAACGCCGAAACTGCAAAAGTGGTTGATGATCCACCGCCGAGTCCGGAGGTGCCGCTGCTACCGGAGCTGCTACTTGACCCGCTGCTTCCGCCGGTCGCGTCCAAAAGAGCAGATAGTACAAAAGTAGTAATTGAATAAGATGCCATTATTATAAAAAGTCCAACACCAGCGTTTATTAAAATCTTTTTTGCTTTTTCAACTTTTTCTCCATCGCCGCCGGCAGTCATCCAAACAAAACCACCGTACAAAACTAAAATAACTGCTATTATTCCAAGCACCGCCAAAAAGGCTCTGATAAATTTAGCAATTGTAACTTTAATATCAGCATTACCGAGTCCGCTAGCTTCCCCTGTTGTATCTAAACTATCTGTAATATCACTCTGAGCGTAAACAGTTGTTGGTGTTGCTACAACCAAAAATCCCCCCATCAGCGTAAACAGAATTGAAAATGCAGTTATCAATTGTCCAAATTTTTTAAACATAACTAAAACAAACTACATTCTTTATCAGACGGCGAGCCATTGCAACAATATGGTTCAGTCGAGGTTGTTCCGCATCTTCCATCGGTTGCATCCGGCCCTTCACCTGGCACAAAACAATTTTGATATTCATTCTTAACTCCGTCTGTTACGGTTACTCCGTACAGGTAGGTTGTGCCGTCTTCTTCGCTTGATGATTCCAGGAACACGCCGTGCCGAATATAGGCCTGAGTGTATGTGACAAATTCATCGGTATTGGCAATCTTGTACCAAAGCTCGTGCACCGGATTTGATTCAAGTGAAATATTTTCGCTCGTTAAAGTTGAGCTGAGCATTACAGAATCAAAAGTAATATAAACTGTTGTGTCTAAATCAATATCCCCTTCTTTAATATTTGGACTGATGGTTGAAATTTCCGCCGGATCTAAATTAACATCATTAGTAGTCTTAAATGACCATTCATAATCATCACCAGCTGTTCCGTCGCCATTGCTGTCGAGTGCATTGCCGGCAGTGTCAACAATTCCGTCGTATGGGAAAACATCCACTTGTGGTGATTCGTCGCCCGGTGTGGCCGCCTTGATAGTTGCGCCAACTGTCTCTCCGCCCGGCAAACAATAAATTGTGTCCCCGCAAGAATTTGTGCCACAAGCGTCAGTGCTGGTAAATGTAATTGTTTTGTAATTATTGCTGATTACATATTCTCCAGCTATTGGCACATCATCTTCTCCATAGGTTTGAATGTTGTCAAAACCACTGTCTGATGCGCGCGTTCCGGTAGCACTAGTTGGGTCAACCGCTTCGCTAAAAGTAATTTGAACTGCAATATTGCGATCATACTCGCCGTTTGCCACCGGGGTTACTTTCTTTACAGTTGGCGGCGTTAGATCAATTTCTGTACTAACTTCAAACGACCATTCATATCCACCGGTATTTAAAACAGTACTGCCGTCTGAATCTTCGATGTTGTCATCAAGATATACCGTGTATGAAACATTTTCACTGTCAGAACCCAAAGTTGGCGGGTCAAAAACAAATGTTTTTAAATCGTCGGTAAAGGCAACTGTTACCTGTTCTGATGTTAAAGCTCCGCTTTCGCCATCTTCTGTTGCGTAAATAACAATGTTGCTGATATTAAGTCCGGTGGCGACTGTGTCGTCCGTGGTATCTTCTGGCGTTCCATTTGTGCTATAACCATCAATAAACGATTCAATATTCATGGCATCTTTAAATGTAACGAAGATTTTTGTGTTGCGAGCGATATCAGTGTCATTCCTTTCCGGATAATGATCGCGCAGTGCACCCGAGCCAAGTGAGCCCGACAGTGTTTCAACCGGAATGTCGGGTGTTGGAGAATCATAACTGCTGTCCAAGGCGCCGGTGATTGCGTTTATAATATAAGAAGTGATTGCAAACGACGCCAAAATAATTATCAAACCAACAACAGCATTGATCATGAATTTTTTTGCCTTCTCTACCTGCTCGGCGTCGCCACCAGCAGTCATCCATAAATAACCAGCGTAGATAATCAGCACTAAAAAAACAATTCCCAAAACACTTAGGAATCCTTTTATAATGTAACCGATAATTTCTGGCAGACTTGCGTCTGCCAGCCCCGACGAGGCCTGAACAGATTCCAGTCCGTCGGTCTGCGCTAAAACATTTTCGACGCTAACAAAATAAAATGCGAAAATCGTGGCAGAAATAACTGCAACGAGTAGCATCACTTTTGGAATAAGCGTTTTGTATTCGCTTTTATACATGTTGAAAATTTTGTATTTTAATTATACAACACTTTGTTAAAAAATAAGAACAGCTTGTGGATTTAATCAATCTCCAAGATAATCAGACGATCGTCTAGTTATCTTGGAAAATAAAAAGAGACAGATTCTTCTGTCTCTATGGATCAATAATTATTTTTTCAACAATCTTTCAATCATCACCTTTACTCTTTTTCCATCAACTTGATCTCTCAGCTCTTCCATAACCGCCCCCATTGCCTGGCCCATTCCTGAGATGTTACCCTGCCCCAACTCATCTAAAACTTTTCGAACCGCGCTTTCTAAATCTTCATCTGACATTTCCGCTGGTAAATATTTTTTTAAAATAACAAGTTCGCTCTTTGCTTTGTCAGCTAAATCTGCGCGTTCGCCGGCGACAAATGATTCAAGTGCATCTTCAATCTTCTTAGCATCACTTTTAATTATAGAAATAACTTCAGCATCTTCTAATTCTTTTTTTAAATCAATTGCCTTATTTTTGAGTGATGCCCAAAGCAACCGAAGCACGCTAAGTGTTTCAACATTTTTTTCTTTCATGGCAGTTTTCATGTCATCTTGGATTTTTTGATATAGAGTCATAACATTATAGAGTTATAAGAGTAAAAAGGGTCAAATGGATTATAAAGGGATATAGTAGAGAAAAAATTATATTACCCATGTTACCTATATTACACTTGTCACCCAAAAAACAAAACAGAGCCTAAGCTCTGCTTTGTTTTTTATCGACGTTTATTTGCTCCACGAGCGTCTTCAACAAGTTTACCGGTTTTGATCATCCATTCTCGCTTATCGGCAATTTCCATACCGCGTAGCTTACTACCGTGTTGCTTATTTTTTGTAGCTTTTTTGGCGTGATAACGATTAGCACGAACTGTTAGTCCTTTTCCGCTTTGCTGAAATCTGCGCGTAAAGCGACGGAACATTGCTTCAAAACTTTCGCCTTTTTTTCGTTTTATATTTATATCTGACATTTATATCACCTGGCCTTTCTTTAATAGATATTAGAGGTTTATCCGGCGTAGCCGGACCAGGCTTCGCCTGGGAGCAATAGAATTCAAATCTACTCTATATTGGTCTAATTTCTAACAGTCTACTCCCTCTTTCGACAGGACGAGTGTAGCATTTTGGCCGATTTAAGTCAAATAATTGACATCTCAAGAAATAATGTAAGCGGCGGGCCTAAGGACTCGCCGTCTTCTTTTTCGCCTCCCCTTTCCAAATAAAAATATCGTCGGGTGGCACGGCAACGGGGACCCCGACAGCGCACAGTGAGTTCTACGAACGAGCACTGACGGGGTGATTGCCGGGTCAGGACCCGACGATATTTTTCACTTCCCTTCCCCTAAAACAAAATAGCGTTGTAGGTACGATGAAAAATGTGCTGGGATAGCATTTTGAAAATTGGAAACACCTAATTATACTTTTCAATTTCCCAAAATGCCCAGCCGTTTTCGAAGCGTACCTACAAAGCTATTTATACTATCTATCCCCCCAACTGCTTCTGTACAATCTCTACCACCTTTTTTACATCAACAATCTCTTGAGCTCCGGATTCCATATCTCGGATTATGATAGTCCCGTCTAAAACCTCTTTCTGACCAAGAATCAAAGCAACTTTTGCTTTTAGTTTATCCGCCATCTCAAGTTGAGTTTTAAGTGAACCTTTTCCAAAAGCTTCGCCCGTTGTAATACCAGCGCTTCTGAATTGTTCAAAAACCGACAAACCTTTGCGTCTCGCCGCCTCACCCAGCTGACAAAAGAATACATCAATTTCTCTTTGTTTATTTATTGGTACCTCTTGTGCCTTCATGGCAAGAATAATTCTTTCAATGCCAAGCGCGGCACCCATTGCCGGCGTCCCTTCGCGTCCGCCAAGCATTTCCACCAAACCGTCATATCTACCTCCTCCACCAAGAGCGTTTTGAGATTTTTCTTCTTCATTCTCGTTTACCACTTCCCTTGTTACATTTGGAATTATTTCAAAAACTGTTTTGCTGTAATAGTCCAAACCACGAACCAAAAAAGGATTTAATTCGTAAGGCACTTCAGCTTCGTCTAGATATTCCAAAACCTTCATGAAATCTTGTTTTGAAGTGTCATCCAGCCAGTCAACGATCTGCGGTGCGTCAACCTTTAATTCTTGAATTTCTGGTTCCTTGGAATCCAAAAGTCGAAGTGGATTTTTTTGCAAACGCTTTTTATCAGTTTCGGAAAGCTGTCTGCGAAATTGTTTAAAGTAACTTACAAGCTCCATTATATAATCCCGACGAGATTCCGGCGTTCCAATTGAATTGATTTGCACTGTAACATCAAGGCCTAATTCTTTTAACAATCGGAAACAGATAATGATAATTTGAGCATCAATTATTGGCTCGTTTGAACCGATTGCCTCCAAGCCAAACTGCCAAAACTGACGATATCTCCCAGCTTGCGGACGGTCATGGCGAAACATTGGACCAAAATACCAAAGCTTAACCGGTTGTGGCTTGTTTAACATTCCGTGTTCAATATATGTGCGCACAACCTGAGCGGTTGCTTCTGGTCGCAAAGTTACTTTAGTGTTGCTTGGATCAACAAATGAGAACATCTCCTTGTCAACAATGTCAGTCCCCTTTCCGACCGATCTTTCAAAAAGTTGAGTTTGTTCTAAATAAGGCAATCTGATTCTGTCAAAACTATAATCAGTTGCAATTTTACGAGCAGCGTCTTCTACTTTGTCCCAATACACTTGTGAATCTGGCAAGATATCACGAAAACCTCGCAGAGATTTATAAACCTTTGGCTTTTTATCATCTATTCCTCCGATTTCTTTTTTTGTTTTTGGCATAGTCGAGGCGTAGCGGAGGAATAAACTGCTTTATTCCGAGCCGCCGAGACGGGCGAGGCGATGTTCGCTGAGCGAACAACCGAGCCCAATTTATTATTCTAAATATTAATTAACTTACAGTGAATAATCAGGGATATTTATAGTTCCAACACGGTCAAGTGGTAATCCGCGCACCCAAACCCTACCGACAATACTATTTTTTTCAATTGCTCCAAATTTTCTGGAATCCAAACTTTCATCACGATTATCCCCCATTACATAATATTCATTCTCACCGAGCGTTACCATTTGGTGGCCGGGAGTGTACTCGGTAATATACTGTTCGTCTAGCAAAGTACCGTTTGGATACTCGTCGTTATAAATTGTAATTTTATTATCATTAATCTCGACCGTCTCACCCGGCAAACCAATGACACGCTTGATGTAATACTGATCAACACCGGTTGGCGGTCTAAAAACCACCGTTTCCCCACGCTCGATTTCACGAAACCTATAAGTGATTTCATCGATTATCAAATACTCATTTTCGTAAAAATTAGGCTCCATTGAAGCTCCCTTAACCACAAACGGCTGAATAAAGAAATATCTAATTGGAATAATGATTGCAAGTGCGATAATCACTATTTGACCGACCTCCAAAAAAAACATCACTATTGAACCGACAGTTGCTCCAAACATCTTGTAAACGATCGGTTCTTTGGTTTCAGGCTTGTTTTGTTCATTTTCTGTCATATGTGTGCCCAGGATATCATATAAATACGCTTATTACAATGATTTTGTTCCTCGCCAAAAACATGATATCCTGCTAGTATAATGCAGTTATGTCTGACGAACATTCAGTTGATTTCTTACAACAAAAATACGACTTCACTCCAAGTCAAAAAAAGACTAAAAAAAGTAAGGTTTGGTTAAAAGTCTTAGGATTACTACTTGGAATCACAGCCATTGCTGGTGTAGCTTTTTCTTATAGTCTTTCGTCCGAATATAACGAAGATTCAGGCGAATACGAAACCTTCTCAATTTTTTCTTCACTTAGAACTTTAGTTGGTGCTGATGAAAAAGCATTAACTGGCGAAGATGATGACCGAATCAATTTCTTATTCCTGGGCGTTGGTGGTGATGGTCACGCCGGACCCGAGCTTTCAGACAGTATTATCTTTGTCAGCTATCGCCCCTCAACCGGAGATGTTGGAATGCTGTCTATCCCACGCGACCTAGTTGTGCCAATTCCCGGCTATGGCTACAGAAAAATCAATCACATAAACGCTTACGGTGAATTAGAAGAGGAAGATTACGGTGCTGTTTGGGCGTCCGAGATTATCGGAGACCTACTTGGTCAGGAAATTCATTATTATGTTAAAGCGGATTTTAATGGCTTTGAAGATTTAATAAATGAAATCGGCGGCGTGAATGTTTATGTAGAAACAAGTTTTACAGACAATACTTATCCAACCGAGGATGATTTAATACAAACAATTTCTTTTGAAGAAGGTTGGCAAATGATGGACGGAGAAACTTCATTAATGTTTGCCCGCTCAAGGCACGGATCAAACGGAGAAGGCTCTGACTTTGCCCGCTCTGACAGACAGCAAAAAATTCTTGTGGCAATCAAAGATAAATTATTGTCAGCTTCTACCTTCCTCAACCCGGCCAAATTAAACCAACTCATTAATACTTTCCAAGAAAATGTTAATACCAATTTAACATTTTGGGAGATTATGAAACTTGCTCGAGACGCTTCAGATATTGATATGAGCAAAATCACAATGACGGTACTAGAACCAAGCGACGAAAGCTCACTCTATTCAACAACAATCAACGGCGCTTATGTAATTTTGCCAAAACGCGATGACTGGTCCCCTATTCAGCAAATAGCTGCCAATATTCTTGATTCAACTGATATCTCAAACATTGCCGAGCTAAACCCAAGCCCTGAGTCATCACTTTCCGCTACAGTTGAAATTCAAAACGGAACAAGCGTTTCCGGACTGGCTTTCCAGGCTTCACAACTTTTATCCGGACCAAACTTTGAGGTTGTAACAATTGGCAACGCTGACTCAAAAGATTATGCAACAACAATTATTTACGATCTTACCGAAGGCGAAAAGACCGAAGAGTTAGCAGCTTTAAAAGAATTTCTAGAAGCTGATGTTGCCATGTCGCCCGCCGGATGGATATTTTCAGACGATGTTGTACCGCGAGAGCTAACCGTTGAAACACCCCAAGAGACTGACTCAGAAGTAGACTTTTTAATTATTCTAGGCGAAAACGCAGAAAGCCTAGTTTTGCGCTAAACATATGTCCAATATTATTTCACCCCCTAAAGTTGTTATTGTCGGGCGCACTAACGTGGGTAAATCCACGCTTTTTAATAAACTTATCGAGGATCAAAAATCGCTTATTTCAGATATCGCCGGCACAACTCGCGACAGATTTGAAGCAGATTGTATTTGGCGCGGGCAGGTTATAAGAATGGTTGATACAGGAGGACTAGACAGGAATCAAAAAGATAACATTGAAAAACAAATTAGCATGCAAGCATACGAGGCCATAAAAGAATCTGACTTAGTTATTTTTATAGTTGATGCTCAAGCTGGTCCGCAACAAGAAGACAGAGATTTAGCAAAAAAATTATTAAAATTAAAACAACCGGTACTACTGATTGCCAACAAAGCTGATAATGAAAAAATACGCAAGGGGCTAGACGCCAAAGAATGGCACAGTTTCCCATATGGCCGACCAACGCCGGTTTCGGCCAGGCGCGGAATTGGAACCGGAGATTTGCTTGATAATATTTACGAAAATCTAAAAAAACAAAGCACGCCACCGGTTGATATTGCTGACGCCATTGAAACTAGAGTAGCTGTAATTGGCCGACCAAATGTTGGTAAATCATCACTTCTTAACTCTGCTCTTGGACAAGATCGTTTTATTACAGATGATTCCGAGCATACAACTCGCGAACCAAACGATACGCACATTGCAGTCGATGGTCGAAACTACTTAATGGTCGATACAGCTGGAATTAGAAAAATGGCCAGAGTAAATAGCGGGAAATCAAAACTGGAAATTTCAGGAGTGGACAGATCAATCAAAGCCATGGAAAGAGCCAATGTAGTTTTATTTGTAATTGATATTTCAAAAAGCATTACTTCTCAAGATAAACACTTAGGCGGAATTATTGCCGACTCGGGTGCCAGTGCCATTATAATCGCCAACAAATGGGATAAAATTCCAGAAAAAGATTCAAAAACAATTAATAAATACGAAGCATACTTACGTGCCCATTTACCAATGCTTGATTACGCACCGATTGTTTTCACATCAGCCTCAACCGGTAAGCGCGTGCAACAATTGTTTGATGTGATTGATGAAGTTTTCAAAAATCGATTTACTCAATTACACGGCCAAGAAACACATGCTTTTATCAGCGAAGCGATTGCCAAGCATAAACCAAGTCGAGGTAAAGGCGTAGCTCACCCTGATATTAAATCATTCATTCAAGTTAAAGTTAATCCGCCTACTTTTGTTTTGACAATCAAGCAGGCGCGAGTTGATGCCTTAAATAAATCCTATCTTCGCTTTTTGGAAAATCTTTTACGAGACAAATATGGTTTTGGAGGATCACCAATTAAAATATTCGTTAGAGGTAAAAAGAAATCACACACGACTTAGGGCTATCCCCTCTATCACCTATTATCTATCACCTTTATGAATTCCGTTTTAATCATCGGTCTTGGAAATCCAGGTCTTCGCTACCGCAAAACCAGACACAACATTGGTTTTGTATTGATTGATGAAGTCGCAGAACAACTAGGAGCAAAGTTTAAAAAAAGAAAAGATTTACAAGCCGAGGTAGCCGAGCTAAATCTGGACGGTCGAAAAGTTGTTTTAGCCAAGGCGTTAACTTACATGAATAAGTCCGGCGAAGCTGTTCAATCGATTATTAATGTCTACGATTTATCAAACTTATTAGTCATCCAAGACGACGCCACTATGGAATTCGGCAAAATCCGAATTCGCGCTGAAGGCTCGGCCGGTGGCCACAATGGAATCAAATCAATTATCACTCACTTTGGATCTAATAAATTTAAACGCTTTAAATTTGGTGTTGGCGAGCCACTAGAAAACATCGCTTTAGAAGATTGGGTTTTGGGTAGATTTTCAAAAGAAGAGATTAAAGAGATTGATAAGAAAAAAGCAGAAATTTCAAAAGATATAATTAAAAATCTCGAAAACTAGACCAATAGACATTTGATCAATAGATAAAAGCGCGAATTATCGTGCTTTTTCGTTTCCAAACACTTTTTACCCCTATAACCTCTATTACCCTCCCTTACCCAAATATCCTTGACAAAAGACGGTTTTTTGATATATTACAGCGTTTTTCGGGGATCAACCCGACTAACATTCCAGGAGGGGCGCCATGCGCTATCCGAGCCAGTTTGGCTGATTATGGGCGTAGCACGTTCTCCCGTGCTTGTTTGCCCAACCGAACCGAACAACTTCGACTTCACCCCAGGATCGCCGTCGCAGCGACCCAACGGGGTGAAAGAACTCACACAATTAGGGGAGATCTTCCCCCTAGGGCCAGAGTAGGCACCGTGTGAGTTAGGCAAGATAGCCGTTTCAATTTAAGTCGATTTGAAACGGAATGGAGACTATCGTGAGGGCAGACCCCTATGAAACCCTCTTTGTGTTATTGCAGGGCGTCAGATGTTTCACTGGACAGCTAGCGACATAGCTTCAAGCATTTGCCGAGATCGTGGAGATCCCCATCTTGACGCGTTGATTGCCAGATCAACGCGTTTTCTTATTTATAACGGGCGGGCACATGGGCCCGCCCCTACGCGAATCTCGATGGGGCGAGGCATCGCCTCGCCCCTATTTCCTATTTCCTCTATCCTGCTATTACCTATAACCTATCACCTATGACCTATGATAAAATACATTTCATGAGACCCGACATTCCCTACTGGCTCGCTTTAAATGAATTTAACAAATTCGGCCCGCGGAGCATGATGAGGCTTTTTTCTTATTTCCAAAACATGGAGCTAGCCTTTAAAGCTGACCTCCAAGATTTAACAAATGCTGGCATCCGCCAAAATATCGCCAGCCAGTTTATTCATGAACGACAAAATTTTAATCCTGAAAAAATCACAGATACCATTAACCGCCACGGTATAACTGCAGTTACATCTCAAGACGACAGTTATCCCCCACTCCTTAAAACAATCTACGACCCGCCGGCCGTACTCTATATCAAAGGAAAACTACCGAGCATTGATCGCGCTCATGTGGCCGTAGTTGGCTCACGCAAAGCTAGTCCGTATGGATTGCAATGTGCTGGCATGCTCGCGACTGAACTTGCCAAAGCTGGCGTAGTTGTCGTTAGTGGTTTGGCTTATGGGATCGACGAGGCTGCTCATATTGCAACATTAAAAACAAATGGAATTACAATCGCCGTACTTGGAACGGGAATTCTAAACCCCGGCACTGAACGCCAACAATATTTAGCTGAAAAAATTGCCCAATCTGGCGGCGCTGTAATTAGTGAATTCCCTGTTCGAATGCATGGCGCCAAACAAAACTTTCCGATTCGCAATCGCATCATTTCCGGTATCGGTCATGGCTCATTGATTATTGAGGCCACGAAAAAATCCGGTTCCCTTATTACCGCGCAATCAGCTCTGGAACAAAACCGCGAAGTTTTCGCAGTTCCCGGCCCAATAACATCCGACACATCGGTCGGAACAAATAATCTCATTAAAATGGGCGCCCACCCCGTCACTTGCGCCACTGATGTTTTAAATGTATTAAATATAAGTGAAGTGCAAGAAATTGCCAGGTCAGAACCAACGCCAGACAGTAAAGAAGAAGCACTAATCCTTGAGCTTCTTTCAAAAAATCCAATTCATATCGACGAACTCACCCGTCAAACCGGTCTACAATCCTACAGCGTTGCCAGTACTTTATCGTTAATGGAAATGAAAGGCCAAACTAAACAAATCGGTGGAATGTATTATGTCAAAACAATTTAAAATAACCTACGACAAACTTTTGTCGCTGACCAATCTTCAGCTCAAGCCTTATTCTGATTCCAAGGCTGAACTTGAGCGTTCGCTCGATCGAACTCGAGCGCTTTTGAAACAGCTTGGTAGTCCAGATAAAAAACTAAAATTTATTCACATCACCGGCACCAGCGGTAAAGGATCGACAGCAAACATGCTCCACCAGATTCTTTTTGAAGCTGGTGAAAAAGTTGGAACCTACACTTCTCCGCACACCACCAGTTATTTAGAAAGGTTTCAAACCGGTGACAAATTAATCGACCCAAAAATCCTATCAGACTCAATCGAGGAAGTTATTTCTGCCTACGAACAGATATTGGAAAAAGGATCTGATGAACTTTCTTTTTTTGAACTTTCAACCGCCGTTGCTTTACACGCTTTTGTAAAAGCGGGAATTAAGTGGTGCGTGCTCGAAGTTGGCTGTGGCGGTCGCTATGACGCTACCAATGTTATTCCAACCCCACGCGTCGCCATTATTACAAACATCGATCTTGATCATACGGAACTGTTAGGAAATACGCTTTCTGAAATCGCCTATGAAAAAGCCGGGATTATCAAAAATAATGGCGTGGTATTCTCTGGCGAGACCAGACCGACAATCAGAAAAATATTCATGAAAGAAGCGATCAAAAACAACGCCGCTTTATTTTTTATCGATCCTCACCACGATGTAGGGGCAAGGCGCGCCCTGCCCCTACAATTCGGCTCTCACCAACAACACAACTCTGCCATTGCCGAAGCCGTTGCCCGCGAATTGGAGATTCCAGATGAGATCGTGGCCAAAGCTTTACAATCTACTAAACTACTTCCCTGCCGATTTGAAACCATTCAAAAAAATCCAACAGTAATCTTGGACGGCGCTCACTCCCCGGCAAAAATCAAAACTACCGTGGCGATGATTAAAAATCAGAATCTTAAACCACATATAATTTTTGGTTGCACATCAACAAAAAATCCCGAAGAAATAATTAAGCAATTAGCACTCGTAGCCGAATCAATTACAACCACTCGCTTTGACACACAGATGCGCAAGGCAGCCAATCCTTTTAAACTTCTCGGACTTGTGCCAAAATCAAAACGCACCAGCGCATTTTTAGATTGGCGCGACGCGCTTGAACACGTAGAAAAACTGGTAAAATTTGGCGGAGCCAGACCCGGCTCCGCCGGGAAATCCGACACGATTGTCATCACTGGATCTCTGTATTTATCTGGCGATATGAGAGCACATTGGATCCCCGAAGAACAAATTATAAAAAATAGATCATCGTTTAAAAAATAAATATGTCAGACAAAGAAAAATTCAAGGCCTATGTTGCGGTTTACCTCGTCTTAATCAAGGACGGAAAAATTTTACTGCTAAGGTGAAAAAATACTGGCTATCAAGATGGAAACTACGGGCTTGTGTCTGGACACCTCGATGGCGCTGAAACAACCAAGATGGCCATAGCTCGCGAAGCGCTAGAAGAAGCTGGAATCACAGTTTATCCTGATAATCTTGAAGTTGCCCATATTATGCACCGCTACCGACCAGAGCGTGAATATTTTGATATTTGTTTTGGGGAATGTCTAACTTCTGCCACCAAATTCCGTTAGAAGCTTGTAGAGTCGTTTGCTCTGTTCATGACGGGTGAGGTGACGGAAGTTGTAACGCCACACGTGTTCACCGACGAAGAACTGGAGTCGATTCTTCCGAATGCCACCGCTGGAATCGAGGTGCGTCTTAAGAAGGCCCCAGTAACCATCGAGCGTCTGCGTATGTATATCGCCACGGACATATTCACCAGCGTCATGGTCG
>Ga0210005_1000186_pt1 | contig 54763 bp, 59 predicted proteins | sample CryGey02umfilter_3_FD_183961 | JGI IMG/M metagenome (GOLD analysis project Ga0210005, IMG submission 183961) | Groundwater microbial communities from aquifer in Utah, USA - Crystal Geyser 4/9/14 0.2 um filter (SPAdes) (version 3) | ecosystem: Environmental > Aquatic > Deep subsurface >... | reverse complement strand
CTCTTCTGAAGCCCAAGGCCAGCAAGCCGGAACTACCACTACCAAGGCTGAAGGCAGCAATATGAACCAAAACCAAACCGGACAACCCTTGTGCTCTAAAACCGGACAACTCTATTTGTTGCCAACAGCCTGCCAATCGGGTCTCTGAAAGTGTGCTCAACAGGGTAAAACAGGGCTAAAGGTATGTGTCCCAAGGGCTTGGGGATTTCATCCACAGAATCTGTGGATAACTTTGGGGATAAAAGTACCTCATGCCCTGAAAGCTACCTCTCCATGACATACTGCTGTCACCTGCCTAAAATATAAGCAGTCAATAAAACACATATAAAACAGTATGATACGCGTTATATGTGAATCTATATGGTAAGCTGTGCGTGCATCTGGCTTAAAGTGTCACATAGACAAGGCTGCTGGTGAATAAACTTAAGAGAATTAAGGTAAGCAGCACCGCTCAGCCGCCTGATTGCCGCGTTTTACGGCATATTCAATGGTGGATGGAAGTTCTCCCGGAAAGGGGGCTTCACATGCATCAATCAGACCATCGGGAAGCTCTGGTCTGAGGCGGTTCCCGGGCACGTTATCTGTCACGCTGGTAGTGGCATGATGTTCGCTGATGATGCGGGTATGTTCCGGGATTAACCGGCGATGATTCCCGCTTAGTTGAGACAGCTCGCTACAAACCAGTTGAACCAAATCATCGCTATGCAGCATTCCATCATCGGCGCTGATGACAGCGCAGATATGGCGCATTGGTATGTTGTTGTCCCCGCCATTACGCATCTGGTTGCTGACATCGAAAAACCACTGGCCTGCTGTTCCGATACCGCCAATGAAGGGGTGCGATAGGGCGGGCATATCGCGCAACCACATGTGGATATTGGTGATGCGACGTGTCACCGCTGTTTTCGGAAGACCGAGTAGCTGTTGGCCGGAACGTAACGGTAGAGCGAGGATGCAGGCATTAAAGCCTTGGCTTCCCTGTGCCGACTGAAGTTCGATGCCCTTGCTACCTGCCTGGATGTTGCGGACACGGGTGTTTTTATGGATGCGGACGCCAAGTTCTTGTGCCATGTTGAGCAGCGGCTCAATCAGAGCCTCGCTGAGTGGTTTGCGGAACCAGCCGAGACGGGCGCTGGTATGATCGGCAAAGGCGTTGTGCAGAACCGTTCTGAAGCTTGCCGCATTGGCATCAATTAGCGTTTCGTTCATAGCCCCGAGGCACAGGGGTTCAAGCAGATCCCTGCACAGGGGGGCTGTGATGTTTGCGCGATTCAGCCATGATTGCACGCTTTCTGAGGCCGATGGTGATTGCCTCAGAAGCAGTGCCAGTCGCAGAAAGGCGGGGATATCCGCCCAGCTGTGTCCGGGAAGGCGCGCACACGCAAACGGCAGGGTGAGTGCCAGTGGCAGGGATGCATTCGGTTTGAGCAGGAAATGGCCGCGTTCGCTGTCCCACAGGGGAAGGCTTAGGGATACCTGCCAGGCAATGTTATCGCTTGCTCCTGCCTCTTCCAGCAAGTTTAGTGTGTCATGGTAGGCACCGGATAGCAGATGCGGGCCGTTATCCACCCATTGCTGCATGTGCGGTTCGAAAAAAGAGCGGGTGCGGCCACCCAAGGCGGGTGCTGCTTCGAACAGTTCGACTTCAACGCCACGCTGCGCCAGCCGAATGGCTGCAGTCAATCCGCACAATCCGCCGCCGATAACGCTTACGCGCATTGAGGACCCTTAAATTGCGAAGGTGACCGGCAGGCTTTTGCGTGCCGCGCGCTTCTCGTAGCGCCACATGCGCCAGGCAATCCATATCTTCTGAATCGGCAGTAGCCGTGGCGGTTCGTCCCACAGTCGCTCGCCGGCCTTTTGAAGACGCGTGAAATGGGCGAAATAGATGGCCCCCATGAGCAGCGAGGGGCGCAGCGATTCGCGATCCTCATCGGGAAGCTGTTCGATGGCTTTGACGTAGAGCTTGCCCACCTTATCCACATAATGGGCAATCAGATGACGCATACCATCGCTCATCGTGCCGTCGTTGAAATCCTGATCGGCAACCGAGAAGCGGATGCGATCCTCCTGCGGGATATAGATACGGCCGCGGGCTGCATCTTCGCGCAGATCGCGCAGGATATTGGTCAATTGCAGTGCTTCGCCCAGCGTGGTGGCAAAATCGCCGGCCTGTCGCGAGGTGTGGCCGAAAATTTCGATGGTCAATAAGCCGACCACACCGGCCACGCGATGGCAGTACAATGCAAGATCGGAGGCTTTAAGAAATGGCTTGTGATTCACATCCATCAGCATGCCGTCGAGAATCTCGATAAACAGCTCCTCGCTGAGGGGAAAGCGCTGCCGTGCCCAGTTCAGCTCCTTACCCACGGGATGGCGTGGCTCGCCTGCAAAGGTGCGGCTGATTTCCTCGCCCCAGAAGGCCAGTTTGCGGGTGGCGACAGCACGGTCGCTGACCTCGTCGGCAATATCGTCCACCTCGCGGCAGAAGGCATAGAGGGCCATCATGGCACGGCGCTGATCCTCGGGCAGAAAGAGAAAGGCATAGAAGAAAGAGGAGCCGGAACCGCGTGCTTTGTCCTCACAGTATTTGGCCGGGTTCATGACGATACGCCCCCTGTTGTTGTTTTTGCGCCGGCGGGTGGTGCAGACGGCAGCAGCGCATCGAATAGTGCCCCGGGGCCGATGCTTAGCCATGCGGTAGCTCCAAGTTTTGGGCGGACATGCAGCGGGTCAATGCTGCTTGTTTTGCGCAGCACAGCCTGTCCGCCGCGCATGGTAGCGGTGATCTGCAGGCGCAGACGGAAAGGTAAAAAGGCCGGCAGAACGTGACCTTGCCGCATCAGTTGCGAGGTGTATTCAACTGCATGCTTCAAAACAGGTTGCAGGCGGATGGATAAATCTTCGGATGTTTCTTCCTGAAGTAAATCGCGGTGGCTGAGACCTGCATCGGCAAGCCATTCATCAGGCAGGTAGCAGCGCCCGTTGGGGATGTCCCGGCTCAGATCCTGCCAGAAATTTATCAGCTGCAGCGCAGTGCAGATGGCGTCGGACGCGTTTAGTGCCTGTGGTTCCCGCACGCCATGCAGGGCCAGCATCAGGCGACCCACGGGGTTGGCCGAATGGCGGCAGTAGAACAACAGCTCGTCGAGGCTGGCGTAGGCATGAATGCTGACATCCATGCGAAAGGCGGTAAGCAGGTCGTGCAGGCAGGCTACGGGCAAGTCATGTCTGCGGATGGCATCGCCCAGGGCCAGAAAGACGGGGTGATCCACTTCGGTTTGCGCACAGCGTTCCAGCAGGGTTTCCCATGCATCGAGCTGTTTCAGACGTTTATCCGCAGGCTCATTGCCCTCATCGGCCATGTCGTCGGCTGTGCGGGCAAAGGCATAAATGGCTGCTACGGCAGGGCGCAGGTCGGCTCGAATCAGGCGAGAAGCTGTGGGAAAGTTCTCGTAGTGATCCCGTGCCAGCGCCATGCAGTGCTGATAGGATTTCTGCACATGCTTGGCGGGCGGCGCTTCAGGGTTTTTGGGCATCGCGGCATGTTAGCCGCAATATGGCATAAAGGCATCCGCAGGCTTTCCTGTTCTTAAACAGGGCGAGACAATGCATCAAGGGAGAGGAACATGGCGATATCCCCGGTTCGCGTAGCCATTATCGGTGGCGGCATCATCGGCAGCCTGACTGCGTGGCGGTTGAAGCAATTGGGTATGCAGCCGGTCATTATCGAGCGCGGCCGGATGGGTTGCGAATCCTCATGGGCTGGTGCGGGTATTCTTTGCCCGATTCAGCCGTGGTTGTATCCCGACGATTTCAGCCACTTGGTGAATGCCAGTCTGGCTATGTATCCCGAGTTACAACAGGAATTGACCTCGCTCAGCGGTATCTCGCCCGAATGGCTGCAAAGCGGGCTGATGGTGCCGTTTTTCCCCGACGATAAAGTGAACCACAAACAAGCAGCACTGGATTGGTCGCAGCGTTTCCAATGGCCAGTTGCGGAACTGGATGCCGAACAGGTGCACCATCACGAGCCGTTGCTCGCAGGCGATACCACAGGTGCGCTGGTCTGGCCGGATGTGGCACAGGTACGCAATCCGAGGCTGCTGGCAGCCGTGCATACGGTATTGCAACAACAGCAGATTGAGGTGATCGAGCAGGCGGAGGTGACCGGTCTGATTGAAGTGGCAGATCAGGTTGCAGGTGTCGAGCTGGCTGATGGTCGATCCATCCATGCCGATGCGGTGCTGCTTGCTGCCGGCAGCTGGAGCGGCAGGCTGGCTGAAGCCATTGGCATTTCACTGCCGGTGCAACCGGTGAAGGGGCAGATTGTGCTGCTGCAAAGCGAGCCGGGCTCACTGCGTCATATCGTCAAACATGACAGCGCCTATTTCGTGCCGAGAAACGATGGTCATATCCTGGTTGGTGCGAGTATGGAGATGGTCGGCTTCAAGGCAGGCAATACGGTGGTTGAGGTGCAGACCATGCTCAATGCCCTGACGCGCCTGTTGCCCGGATTGGGTGCGGCAAGCATCGAACGCCAGTGGATGGGCTTCCGGCCCGGCACGCCCGACGGTCTACCCTTCCTGGGGCCCGTGCCCGGTCGGCACGGCCTGTGGGTGGCCAGCGGGCATTATCGCAACGGCGTGGCCTTGGCGCCGATTACTGCGCACATCATCAGTCGCTGGATGAATGGCGAGCCGCCGGAGCTGGATATGTCCTGTTTCCTGCCGGGGCGCACTATGCTGGCCTCGGACAAGATTGGTTTTCCTGTTGCTGCAAGCTGAGTCGGTCTTAACTGTGCAACTGTAGGGGAATGCGGCGGGCGCCGAAGGCCTTGTCGAAATGTTCAAAGTGCCCGGCGATGCTTGTGCCGCAATCGGGGCAGTGGCCGTCGTCAGTCAGGCGATAGCTGAGGATATTGTACCAGTCGCGCACGATCAGGGCTGCGCCGCAGCCGGGGCAGAAGGTGGTGTCGCCCGCGGTATCGTGCACATTGCCGGTGTAGACGTAGCGCAGGCCAGCCCTTAATCCGATTTGTCTTGCGCGGGACAGGGTGGCAGGCGGTGTCGCCGGTACATCGCGCATCTTCCAGTCGGGATGGAAAGCCGTGAAATGCAGCGGCACATCCGCCCCCATGTGTTCAACGATCCAGTCGCACATGGCGGTGATTTCCTCATCCGAATCATTGTGACCGGGAATCAGCAGGGTGGTGATCTCGGTCCATACTTCGGTTTCTTTGGCCAGATATTCAAGCGTATCGAGTACCGGTTGCAGGTGGCCGACGCACAGTTTGTGGTAGAAGTCTTCGGAAAAGCCTTTCAGATCAATATTGGCTGCATCCATGTGCGCGAAGAATTCCCGCCCCGGCTCGGGATGGATATAGCCGGCGGTAACAGCCACGGTTTTGATACCGGTCGCGTGGCAGGCTTTGGCGGCATCAATGGCGTATTCGAGGAAGATGACCGGATCGTTGTAGGTGAAGGCGATGGATTTGCAGCCGTAGCCTGCTGCTGCGCCAGCCAGTTCCTCTGCCGAGGCCTGATCGCACAGGCGATCCCATTCGCGTGATTTGGAGATATCCCAGTTCTGGCAGTAATGACAGGAGAGATTGCAACCGGCGGTGCCGAAAGAGAACACACTGGAGCCGGGAAAAAAATGATTCAGCGGTTTCTTTTCAATCGGATCAATACAGAAGCCGGAGGAACGGCCGTAGGTAGTAAGCACCATCGCATCGCCTTCGCGCTTGCGCACGAAGCACAGGCCACGCTGCCCCTCATGCAGCTTGCAGTCGCGCGGACATACATCGCACTGGATGCGACCGTCCTCAAGCCGATGCCAGTAGCGCGCCGGCGAATGGGAGAGGTCCTGGGGGTCAGCGATTTGTTTGTCGGGTTTCATGCTGCATCTCCCGGTTTTTCGCTGTAGGCCTGTACGCTGTAGCGCGACACGCGCATATCTGGATGCCAGAAATCGGCAGGTAGCCCCCCCTTTTGTTTCAGGTGGGCCAGAAACAGTGCCGGATCGGGCAGCTGTTCCCATACCTGCGGCAGGAAGGTGGAGCGGTGCGGCCCGTATTCAATGATAACGCCGTCTATGCCGGGGCGAAGTTGTGCCATCAGCGTTGCCTCGTCGGTGGGAAAAACGGGTTCGGGTGTGGAAAGTACTGACACCTCGATATCTATTTCGGCAAACTCATCGCGGGCCAGGGGCTCAAAGCGTGGATCGTGAAAAGCGGCCGATAACGCATTGACCGCTACATCCTCGCCGAGCGGTCGGTGGGCCAGAAGGCTGCCGATGCAGCCGCGTAAGTTTCCGCCTTTATGCAGGGTGACGAAACACGCACCCTTATATCTGAGCCATGCGTCATCAGGCTGTTCAGGGTTTTCAGCCAGACCCAAATGTGCCGCGATGGCCTTGCGTGCAATGCCGAGCAGAATAACTCCTTTGAGGGAGTTGTCGCCACCAGCTTTATGCGCCATGAATGCCATCCTCATAGAATGCGAAACTGCCGTAGCCGACTACGCCTTCCTTGTCGCCGGCTGTATCGCCCGAATTACGCAGGTCGAGTTGCAGACATGTCATGTCCTTTTGTGCCGCAAGCTGCAACAGGCCGTTGACCGGCGTGGCACCGCAGGCCTGCTCGTGATGCAGGGGGAAATGCAGATGCCGAATGGTATCCGCGGTAAGCACATCGATGCGCCTTGCTTCGATATAGTGATGGTAATGCGACAGATCCGAACTAATCAGGATCAGGGTTTCCTCGCCGCCCCATACTGCGTCGAGCACCCCGGCGACCTCTTCGTGCGTGGCATCGCCGACGGCCAGCGGCAGCAGGGTGAAGGTATCGAGGCAGCGTTGCAGGAAGGGGAGTTGTACCTCCAGCGAATGTTCCTGCTGGTGCGCGAGGGCATTACGGCTTACCTGCGGCAGTCCTTCGATGGCCTGCATGCCTGTGGTATCCAGTGGGATGATACCCAAAGGAGTGGCGAAGGCATCAGCATCGGGCAGGACAAGGCCGCGCACCGGGACGCGATGCACCGGCCCGAGCAGCACCACACGGCGAATGCGTTGCCGGTCCAGGGTGGCATAAGCCATGGCAGCAGTTGGACCCGAATAGATGTAGCCGGCATGCGGCACAATCAGTGCCTTGGGGGAGTCCGCATGATTGGAGCTGGCGACCGCCAGCATGGCATCCAGCATGCGGGTAAGTTCGCTTGCATCGCCGGGATAAAACATGCCGGCAACGGCCGGTGGTCTGATTCTCTGTTCTGCGCTCATGTATGGATTATAGCGCAGATGAATGTGCGTGCTTGAGACTTAGTCTTCTTTCTCTTTCTCGTTGTGAGTGAAGTGGCGTTTGAGATGGTGATGGCCGTAGCGCCAGTAGCATAGCATGCCGGTCAGCGCAGCCAGCCCTGCGGCGACTAACAGGCCGACGACGCCGAAATGGTGCACGATGGCCATGCCGGCCATACCCAGTGCGTGGCCGATGGCATAGATAATGAAGGCCCAGGAAATACAGTTGATGATTTGCAGCAGGAAGAAACGCCAGAACTCGATGCTGGAACAGCCGAACAGGATGGCTGCAACGATGCGCGTACCGTACAGGTACTGGAAAATGAAGATCGACCAATGCGCATATTTATCGAGGATGAGATTTGCCTTGGGGTAATGCCTGGCCAGAAACGGCACAGACAGAATGATCTGCATGCCCCTCCAGCGGCCCAGTGCGAAGAAGGCCATATGACCGGCGAAGGCCCCGCAGGCAGCCACGACGATGACCTTCCACGGATCCATAAGGTGGGCGGCGGATAGTGCTGCGGCGGCGATGAAAACCGATTCACCTTCGATGAATGTCCAGATGAATACGGCCCAATAGCCGTATTGCTCAACGAATTGCTGGGCCCATTCCATCAGCTGAGTGTATCAGCAGGCACAGGAAAACAGGAGGAGGGCTTTGCCTTTCGCTTTCCGGCCTGCACTGGGCGCATCATGCAAGCCGTACCGGAATGCCCCTTGCTGCAAGGAATTCCTTGGTCTGCCGGATGGTGAAGGTGCCGAAATGGAAGATGCTGGCAGCTAGTACGGCATCGGCGCGGCCTGCGGAGAGGCCCTCGGCCATGTGCTCCAGCGTACCCACACCACCGGAGGCAATCACATTGGCTGTGATGGCATCGGCTACGGCGCGGGTCAGCGGGATGTCGTAGCCGGCCTTGGTGCCGTCGGCATCCATGCTGGTCAGCAGTATCTCGCCGGCGCCGAAGTCGGACATTTTTTTCGCCCATTCCACGGCATTGATACCGGTGGGTTTGCGTCCGCCGTGCGTGAAGCATTCCCAGTGCCCACCGTTTTCATCTTCCACTCTTTTGGCATCAATGGCCACGACAATGGTTGAGGAGCCGAAGCGTTCGGCGGCATTTTTGACCAGTTCCGGGGTAAAGAGCGCTGCGGTGTTGATGGATACCTTGTCGGCACCTGCATGCAGCAGGTTTTCGATATCTCCCAGCGCCTTCACGCCACCACCCACGGTGAGCGGCATAAACACATGTTCGGCTACCTCGGTGACCATGTGGTAGAGGGTATCGCGGCTTTCATGCGAGGCGCGGATATCCAGAAAACACAACTCATCGGCACCCTGTTCGTCATATTTGATGGCGGCTTCAACAGGGTCACCCGCATCGATGATATCGACGAACTGCACGCCCTTGACCACGCGCCCGTGCGCTACGTCCAGGCAGGGGATAATGCGTTTGCTCAACATGATTTATTCACCATGAAGGACAGGCATAAACTTGAACCGCAGAGGACACAGAGTTTCGCAGAGTTAGAATCTGATCCATTGGATATACGCCTTACTCTGTGTAACTCTGCGCACTCCGTGGTGAATGCCTTTATCATTTAAGGGCCTGCATGGCGGCGGCGAAGTCGAGCGTGCCTTCGTAGATGGCGCGTCCGGTGATGGCACCGCAGATACCATCGGCGAGATGTGCAGCACAGGCCTCGGCATCTTCCATGCGGGCGATGCCGCCGGAAACAATCACCGGAATGGAAATGGCACGCGCCAGATTCACGGTTTCCTCGATGTTCGGGCCGGTGAGCATGCCGTCGCGGGCGATGTCGGTGTAGATGATGGCCGATACGCCGTCGTCCTCAAACTTTCTGGCCAGATCGACTGCTGCCACATCGGTGACATCGTCCCAGCCATGTACGGCGACCATGCCGCCCTTGGCATCGATGCCGACGCAAACCTGACCCGGAAATGCAGTGCATGCCTCGCGCACCAGTGCGGGGTTGGATACGGCCACGGAACCCAGAATCACGCGCTGCACGCCCAAATTCAGCATGCCCTCAATCATCGAAAGATCGCGCAAGCCGCCGCCCAGTTGCACCGGGATATCCAGTGCCGCGCAGATGCCTTCGATGGCGGCACGATTGGCCGGCTTGCCGGCAAAAGCACCATCCAGATCGACGACATGCATGCGTGTGGCGCCCAGACTCTGCCAGTGCAGGGCCATGGCTGCCGGGTCGTCTCCGTAGACTGTGGCATCCTCCATACGACCCTGCTTGAGGCGCACGCAGTGGCCGCCCTTGAGATCGATGGCGGGGATAAGTTCAAACATGGTTCCGGCTCCGGTTGCTGATGATGCAGCAGATGTTTGCATGGGGCGAATCATGCAGATATTCCGGTCGGAATGCACCCGGCACTTCGTCCTGGAGGGGATGGGGCACAAACACATCACGATATTCATCGGAACAAAGATAGGGAGATGGCGTAACAATATTGTCACAGCGAGCATGCGGTTATAGGTTCTGAACGTGCTTGCTTGCGATTTCAGGTATCAAGGCGGGTTTTCTATCCAGGGGAAGTATCTATGATTACAGGAAGCTGTCTGTGCGGGCAGGTGAGGTATGAAATTCGAGGTGAGATGGGGCCAATCACCCATTGTCACTGCCCCAGTTGCCGCAAGGCGCATGCTTCAGCCTTTTCATCGGTAGCAAGCGTCCAGTTGGCCGACCTCGCTTTTACAGCCGGTGAAGCCTTGTTGAAGTTCTACGAATCCTCACCGGGCAAACGGCGTTACTTCTGTAGCAACTGTGGCTCGCAAATTTATGCCAAGCGCGAGGATCAGGAACACTACGTATTCCGCATGGGAACGATTGACGGCGATCCGGGTGTGCGTCCTGTCCAGCATATATTCACCGGCCACAAGGCCCCTTGGTACAAGCTCCATGACGATCTGCCCGAATATCTTGAATGGCCGCCGCAGGTGCAGGCGGATGCACCTGCGGCGCATGTTAAATACAAGCACCTTTACGAGCTGATGAACGGGGTCTTCAAGCTGGCCGCCAGAAAGGAAGCTTCCACCTCACTGTTGTTGCTCATGGTCGATATCAATACAGAGCAGGCGGAGCTGCAAGAACTGACGCGTGAGGTGCATCATAAAATTGAAATGAATGTGCGCGAGTCTGATATGATTGATCGGCTTGGTGACAACCTGTTTGCCGTCATTCTTCCCTACACGGATGCAAAGGCTTCGATGATACTGGCGGAACGAATTCGCAATGCATTCAAAGGGGTGATTCAAGCACATGGTGGAGCCTGCTGCATTGGTGCAGCCACAGTGATGTGTGATCGACTGCATATGGACAACCTGATGGTCAGTATCGATGAACTTGTTGCCATGGCAGAAAAAGCCTGTCGTTTCTCCAATAGAACGGGTGGCGATAAAGCCATCCATCATGATTCTTTGCCAAGGTAAATAAAGGGACCAAAACTCATGCGCCAGGGTGAGCAGAGACCCTGCACAAATCCAAGCCAGGCAGTGATGCGAATGACCTAGGTCGGCCGGTTTCAAGCACTCGATGAAGTAAGATGTTGGCCTGCTTGATCTGGTAAGCCCTTAAACACTCGACAGTCTGGTGCAATTTCGGCCGTTCTGCTTTGCTTCATAGAGCGCCATATCAGCCCGTTTTTTCCACTCGGAGATGCTTTCCTTGGTGAAGCGGGAGGCGGCACCAATACTCAGGGTGACGGGGATTTCTCCGGCAGCCGTGCTGATCGCCTTCTCCGTAACGGCTTGGCGAATCTTTTCTGCAATGCTGAGAACCTGCCAAACGGCCACACCCGTCAGGACGGCGACAAACTCTTCGCCGCCGATGCGTGCCACGATGTCACCTTCACTGGTGTTTTCTGACAGGCGCTTTCCTATTTCCGCCAGCACTTCATCGCCGGCATCATGGCCGTAGGTGTCGTTAACCTTCTTGAAATAGTCCAAATCCAGCATGAGCAGGCTGGCAGGCCCGTCACCCATGGCATCGAAGTAGCTTCTGAGCTCGCGCCGGTTGGCCAGACCTGTCAGCGGGTCATTTCGGGCTTCCTTCTGAGCCTCTTCGAGATGGCTGCGCAATTCACCCAGTTCCTGGACATTGGTTTTCATCTGCTCGGTGATGCTTTTAACGGCGGAACCCAGTTTGCCTTCGGCAGAGGCGAGGGCATCACAGGCACGGCGCAGGTGAGCCAGCGCTGCCTTCGGGTCTTCGGGCAGTTGTTCGGCAAGGATGTTTCTGGCCTGATTCAGCTCCGAGTTGTCGTCCCCCATATTGCTGGTGATCTCCTGCAGGCTGGTCAGGGAGGCGACCATGGATTGGCTCAGATTTGCAACCTCCTGCCGCAGACTTTCATCCATGATTAAATGGTGGCTGAGGTAACTCCGCAGCTCTGAAACGCCCTCACTCAGGTTTTGCGCCTTGCATACATGGCCCAGCAGCGAACAAAGGCGGTGGATGCCGGATAGTGCTGGAGGTACAAGCAGGCCTTCGCTAAGGAATTGCTGCCGTTCCTCCACATGCTGGGAAATCTCTTGAATATTGATGCGGCTTTTATCCTGTCTGCTCAATTCGGCGGCATATTCCTCAGCGAGGAATAACTGCAGCCATTTGCTTATCTGTTCGGCGAGCGGGTCGGAAGCATTCTCCTCTTTTTCCGCGCCTCTCTCGGCTTTGACAATGAGCTGGCGCAATTTGGCGGATGCCTGATCGGTATCCTCGCCCTTGAGCAGTTCCCGTATTTCAAACAGTTCATCGACCAGTGTGGAACTCATGACATCAGGCTCCCGGTCACGACATGGCGTGGAGTCATCGGTGGAGATGCTGGGGCCTCCATTGCTGATCCTGCTCCTGGGTTGCTCAACGAAGTTGTATTCATTTTTCTCCCTTTATTTCCGCTGTCATCATGTATGTCGTTCAGGGGATATATGCCCATTTTTTGGCAGCATACTGTCCATATGCTTTTTATCGGCATTTACGGGTAATACCTTAATGTTTTTGTTGGATCGGCCACGGCCGGAAGGGTTTTAGTTGTTCCTGTAAATCATGCCGCGGCGCATGAGGAGTTTTTCGATTTCCACAACAAACAAAACGAGGGAAGACAAGCCCAGGCAGACAGCCAGATCGAACAGGGGCAGGGGCTGGGTGTGGAAGATGCTGTTCATCGCGGGCAGGTAAATCACGGCTAGTTGCAGCAGTAGGGTGAGCAGCACGGCACCCAGCATGGGCAGGTTGCTGAACAGGCCGATGCGGAACAGGGATTCTGTTTCGCTGCGCACGGCCAGCGAATGAAACAACTGCGATACGGTGAGCACGGTAAATACCACCGTCTGCCAGTATTCGACGCCGCGCGAGATGGCCCAGGCTTGGGAGGCAATCGAGATACCTCCGACGAACAGGCCCACCCAGACGATGTGCTGCCACATGCCGTGCGCGAAAATGCTTTCCTCAGGCGGCCTCGGCGGGCGGCGCATGATGCCGGGCTCGGCTGGCTCGGCCGTGAAGGCCAGTCCGGGCAGACCATCGGTGACGAGGTTGATCCACAGGATGTGAATTGGCAGCAGGGGGATGGGCAGGCCGAGGAAGGGGGCTAAAAACAGCGTCCAGATTTCGCCCGAGTTCGAGCTCATGGTGTCCTTGATGAACTTGCGGATGTTATCGAAGATGCGCCTTCCCGATTTGACCGCCGTGACGATGCTGGCGAAGTTGTCGTCCAGCAGCACCATATCCGCCGCCTCACGCGCCACATCGGTGCCCTTCAGGCCCATGGCCACGCCGATTCCGGAACGCTTCAGCGCCGGGGCATCGTTCACCCCGTCGCCGGTCATAGCGACAAACTCACCATTGGCCTGCAGCGCCTTGACGATACGCAGCTTCTGTTCCGGCGTAACCCGAGCATAAACCCGCACGGATTCGACCATGCTGGCAAATGCCTCGTCGCTCAGCTTGGCCAGCTTCTCACCGCTGAGCAGGGCATGCGCATCGTCGGTGATGCCCATGCGCCTGGCCATGGCCATGGCCGTGCCCGGATGGTCGCCGGTGATCATCACCGGGGTAATCCCCGCCGTCAGGCAATCTGCCACGGCCTGCGGCACCTCGGGTCTCGGCGGATCGATCAGCGCAACCAGACCCAGAAAGGTCAACGCCTGTTCAATCGTTTCGGTAGTTGTTGATTTCGGCATGGCTGCAAATTCGCGTTTGGCGAAGGCCAGCACGCGGTAACCCTCGTGCGCCAGCTTTGTCGCCTCGGCCAGCACCTCCGTGGCATCGAATGCCCCGTCGGCCTGAAGGCACTGAGACAGCACCCGCTCCGGAGCACCCTTGATATAGGCGACAACGCCTGAATCTGATGCGTGCAAAGTCGTCATCTGCTTGCGCTGGCTGTCGAAAGGGAGGACCGCAAGCCTTGGCGATAATGTCTCCAAAGCAGACTTGTCGAAACCGGACTTCAGGGCTGCCTCAAACAACGCCAGTTCGGTCGGTTCGCCCGCAGCCTTGCCATTGATCTCTGCCACATCGTTGTTCAGAGCCATGGCTCGGCCCAGCTCCGCCCATGCAAGTTCACTCGACGGGTCGGGTAGCTCCGTGTGCCGCGCGCCTGCGGCAAAGAACAGCTCGGCGCTCATGCGGTTCTGGGTCAGGGTGCCGGTCTTGTCGCTGCAGATATAGGTGACCGAACCAAGGGTTTCCACAGCGGGCAGATTGCGCACCAGTGCGTGATGCCGGATAAGCTTTTTGGCGCCGAAGGCCAGCGATATGGTGACCACGGCCGGCAGGGCCTCGGGGATAGCCGCCACAGCCAGACTCACGGCCGTCAGGAACATCAGCATCACCGGCTGGCCCTGCAGCAGGCCGGCAACGAAGACCACCACACAGATGGCCAGGATGGCCAGAGCAAGGTAACGCCCGAAGCGCGCCAGCCTGATTTGCAGCGGGGTCTTTACGCCTGCCTCGCCACGCAAAAGTTCGGCAATCCGCCCGATCTCGGTGTTTGGCCCCGTTGCGACGACCACGCCCAGGCCTGCGCCGCGCGTGATCAGGCTGCTCTTGAAGGCGATATTATGCCGGTCGCCCGGCGGTAGTTCGGCATTGTCCAGGCAGGCGGCCAGCTTGCCGGCCGGATGCGATTCGCCGGTCAGGGCGGATTCGTCGGCCTGCATCTCTTCAGCCTGTAACAGCCTGAGGTCGGCCGGCACGATATTGCCTGCCTCAAGCAACACCACATCGCCCGGTACGAGCCCGGCAGCAGGCAGGGTAACAGTCTGTCCGTCACGCAATACACGCGCTTCCGGTGCCGCCATGGCGCGCAGAGCGGCGACGGCGCGTTCTGCCCGAAATTCCTGCACCACGCCGATCACGGCGTTGAGCAGCACGATTACCAGAATGGCGATGGTGTCCTGTGGCTCACCGATGAAGCCGGAGATGAAGGCCGCTGCCAGCAGCACAATGATCATGAAATCGGAGAACTGCCCCAGAATCATGGCGAAGATGGAGCGATGCCGTTCTTCCGGGATGGCGTTCGGGCCATGCTCGGCCAGGCGTTGTCCTGCCTCTTCCGATGTTAGGCCCGTAGCGGAGGATTTTAGAATTTGCAGGGCCGCATCAGCTTCAAGCGTGTGCCAGACGGTGGGTGTTTTATGCGGGGTAGGGCTCATTGCGCTGGCTTTTTCTGCATGCCACAAATAATTTTGCCAAACATCTCGACCTGTTCCCAGTCGGTAAAGTCGGCCTCCGTGTCGGGATGGGTCGGGCCGTGGGTAAGGTACATGATCAGGCGGATCATCTGGCGGTCCAGGAAGCGATATTTCTTATAGTCGATCTTGCCGGCGAAAACGGCCAGCGCATCGGGCTGCCATGCAACCTGTTTGAGAAACTTCAGCATGTAGGGGTTGGTGTCGGGTTGATTCTTGTGCGCTTTGCGGGCAACAACATTCACCGAGAAGAAGGCGCTTGGCCTGCTGGCCAGAAGCTTTTCATTGTGAGCGACAAAATCGAATACCTGCTTTTGATGCTTGCCGTAGCGGATGCTTGCCCCGACAACGATTTTATCAAACCCATCGAGTTTGATATCTGCTGCGTCGTTCATCGAGATGCATCGGGTCTCATGCCCGTGCTGATCAATGATCGATTGAATCCTGCCGCATATTTCTCTGGTGTGGCCATCGGTGCTGGAATAGAGGATAAGGATCTGTGCCATGGCAGATGGGTCAGTTTGTATCTCTGGCAGGCATCCCCGAAGGCCCTATGCGCCGGAATGTTCGGGCAGGCGGCGGATGATATCGCGCGCTGAAATGGCTCCGAGAAGCTGACCGTCATCATCAATGACGTACACATGGCTTGAGTCGCCCGTCGCGGTGATGATCATGGCGGCCACTGCACTGGTGGGTGTTTTCTCCGTCACGCTCTGCACGTCCAGCGACATCACCTTGGAAAGCGGTTGCTCCAGTTCTGCCTCAAGGTTGGCGTATAAGGATTTGATGTCAGGGCCGCTACGCATCGCTGCCAGCAGTTCACTGGAGGCGTAAGCCGGAACCGCATAATGCAGGACCGAACGGGAGCTGACCTCACCCACCAGCTTGCCCATGCTGTCCACAACGGGGAATTCATGCACTGCTGATTCCCGGAACAGTGCGACAGCATCCTTGACCAGCGCATCCGCATGCAGGCTGAGCAGGTTTGTAGTCATGACGTTCGAGGCGATCATATCTTCCTCCAGGCTCTGGTTTCAGGGAAGCATCAGCCCAGATTGCTGATGGTCTGAGTATAGAGGAAAGAGGCTTGTAACCGCAACTTCGGTACCGTTGTCGTTCCAAGGAAAGGTCATAAGTTTGGCTCTGGATGGGACTTTTCCATCGTTGAAGCTTGTGCCATCATCTGCACATGTTCAGACCGATACGGTTTGGGGATTACGTTCACGAAATCGCCAGTAACCAGCATCAAATCAGTTACAATGAGCTTGCCTCGCGGAAGGTGAGCGGGCGGCGTTCCCGGCGACGGGTAAGGCTTCGCCCCCTCGATGTTTACAGGCTGCTAACGCCTTATATCAGCGTACGTTTTTTCGATCAGCTGAAAACCGTGCTTCCTCTGGCTATCTACCTGGCTCTGTTCCAGATACTTATTTTGCGCACGCATATAGCTGAGGCGGGCGCGATTACCGCTGGCCTGACCGCTGTGATCATTGGCCTGATGCTGTTCATGGAAGGGCTGAAGCTCGGCCTGATGCCCTTTGGCGAGACCATCGGCAGTGTGCTGCCGGCCAAGTCGCCATTGCCCGTGGTCCTGCTTGTCGCGCTACTGTTGGGCATCGGCGTGACCTTCGCGGAGCCCGCAATAGGTGCGCTGAAAACTGCCGGTTCCATTGTCGATCCTGAAAAAGCACCTTACCTGCACGCCATGCTTAACGGCTGGTCGGAGGTTCTGGTTCTGGTGGTTGGCCTCGGCGTCGGCTTTGCGGCAGTGCTTGGCACGCTTCGCTTTCTCAATGGCTGGAGTCTTAAACCCCTGATTTACGCCACGCTTGTGCCCATTCTCGGGCTGACGGCCTATTTCATGACCGATCCCAATCTTTCGCAGGTGCTCGGGCTTGCCTGGGATTGCGGTGCTGTTACCACAGGGCCGGTTACCGTGCCCTTGGTGCTGGCGCTTGGTATCGGCATTGCCGGTGCTGCCGGTCGCGGGAACTCCTCGCTGTCGGGTTTCGGCATTGTGACACTAGCATCCCTGTTTCCTATTCTCGGTGTTCTGCTGCTGGCCCTCTACATCACGGCAACCGTGACGCCGGATCAACTGCTAGCGACTGCCAGCCTTGTATCTGCGGCTACCGATGTTCCGTGGTATGAGAGTACGCCCGGGCAGGAGGTTATCCTCGGTATGCGGGCTATTCTGCCTCTGGTTGCCTTCCTCTTTCTTGTCATGCGCTATCTGCTGCGTGAGAAAATTCAGCATCCCGCTATTCTTACCTACGGCATTGTCCTTTGCGTGCTGGGCATGATCGTTTTCAACCTGGGTTTGAGCTACGGGCTTTCCGCGCTCGGCGGCCAATCCGGCGGACTGGTGCCGGCGGCCTTCCTGCAAATCGATACGGTGTCACTTTCCCCCCTGTATGATTACGGCGTCGGCATCGCCATTGCCGTTGCTTTTGCCTGGTTCCTGGGTTTCGGAGCGACCATGGCTGAGCCGGCACTCAATGCCCTGGGCCTGACCGTCGAGAGCCTTACCAATGGCGCTTTCCGCAAGTCCATGCTGATGATGGCAGTGAGTATCGGTGTTGGCTGTGGCATCGCTCTGGGTCTGGCCAAGGTGGTCTTCGATCTGCCGCTCGCAGCCTTGCTTATCCCCGGTTACCTTGCTGCCGCCGTCCTGACGTTTTTCTCCAGTGAGGAATTCGTCAACATCGCATGGGACAGTGCCGGTGTGACCACAGGTCCGGTTACTGTGCCGCTGGTGCTGGCTCTTGGTCTTGGCTTGGGTGGAGCTATCGGAGCGGTTGACGGTTTTGGTATTTTGTCGATGGCATCCATCGGGCCCATTCTGTCCGTGTTGACCACCGGTCTGTGGGTCCAGTGGCAGATCAAGCGACGGCATGCGGCAGCGGAAGAAGCTATGGAGGTGGCCTGAATGAAACAGCGAGCGATTACCGTGCTGACCGATGCATCCCTGATTACATGCATCGTGCAGCGAGGCAAGGCGGACGATATCGTGCGGGTTGCCATGGATGCCGGTGCACAGGGCGCGACGACCTACTACGGGCGCGGCAGCGGTGTGCGTACACGTTTGGGTATTCTGGGTGTGGCTGTGGAAGTGGAGAAAGAGGTGATCAGCATCGTGGTTGCCAACGATCAGCGCGACCATATTTTTGAGAAGATGTATCTGGCCGGAGAGCTGGATACACCCGGCATGGGATTCATGTATGTCACGCATCTGGAGAAAGCCGCGACCTATATTCCGCCGGAAATTATTGCGCGTCTGGAAAAATAGTTGTGAAGCCTTCCAAGCCCAAGCTCATTACCTGCATCCTTGCAACGGGCAAGGCTATGTCGGTGATCGCGGATCTGAAGAGTGAGCGCGGCGTCACGCGCGCCACATCACACAAGGCGCGCGGTATCGGTCGCTTTGCCGCCACCAGTGGAAAGTCGCTGTCGCAAACGTCAGAGAAAGAGATAGTGAATGTGGTTGCCGAAGCGGGTGAAGCCGATGCTCTGTTTGCCTGGCTCTACGAGCGTGTGGAGATAGACACCCCGCATGGCGGCATTATGTTTATGCAGAAGCTTGAAAGCGCCTTACCCTTCCTCCTGCCCGACCTGCCTGAAGAGGAAGACTGATTCGTTTACATCCTGTTGCCGGATCGGATGATGCTTTCTTTATCTGCTTTGCTTAATTTTTTGATGGCCAATTCTGCTTTAAGGGCTTCGGAATGCGAGCCGGCTTGTTGCTGAAAAACGAGCTGCAGAGGGCCTCTGCCGCGCAGGTATTTTGCACCCTTGCCTGATTGATGTTCGGCAAAGCGACGCTGCACGTCGGTGCTGATGCCGGTATAAAGCTGGTCATCCTTGCAGCGAATCATATATATAAACCAGTCAGTTATGTCCTTCTGTTTGTTTTCAGTCTGAGCTGGCATCAATACACCGTACATACTTCGTAGTAGCGCTCTACACCTGCAATGCTGATATCAAGTTCGTCGCCTGCGGCTTTGCCGATCAGTGCCGCCCCCAAGGGAGATTTGGGTGTAATCACGGTAATGGTTGTATCGGCATATTGGATTTTCATGCCACCCGCATCGGCAGCAAGCCAGAGCAATTGCTCATCACCCTGCTCATCACGCAATACGATGAGCGAAGACAGGCCGATTGAACCGGTAGATGCAGGCAGTTTCAGTTGCATGAAATAGGCCAGCGAACGCTCGACCTCGAGCAGGCGAAGTCCCTGTCCCTGCGCCAGATAGGAGGCCTCCAGGCCCATGGTTTCATATCTGCTCGAACCCTGCGCATCGGCATGGGTTGCTGTATCACGGGCGATTTTCACCGCCTGTTCGCATACCGATAAATCAGCGCGCAGCTGATTGATCATCAGGGACAGAATTTCATGCTTGTCGATGTGCATACAACCGCTCGGGCAGGTGTGGGAACGGGCTCAGGCCTTCTTTGTCCTTGATTCCTTTTCAGCAATACCCGAAACGCCGAAGCGGCGGGCGAGCTCGGCAAGTACGTCGTCAGCAGAGAGTCCGCGCTCGGCCAGCATGACCATGGTGTGAAACCACAGGTCAGCCGTTTCGTAAATGATCTGTTCGCGATCATTGTTTTTGGCTGCAATGATGGTTTCGGTTGCTTCTTCGCCGACCTTTTCAAGTATCTTATCCAGCCCCTTGGCATACAGCGATGCAACATAGGATTTGTCGGCGGGCTCGCTCTTTCGTGCTTCGAGGATGGCGGTCAATTCTTTCAGAATATCATTGTTGTTCATTTTAGCGGCTCCTCGATGCTGACCCATTCTCCATTCTTCTGCTGCTTGAAGAAACAGCTTTCGCGATTGGTGTGGCAGGCGGGACCCGTTTGCTCGATCTTGAGCAGCAGGGTATCACCATCACAATCCAGATACATTTCCAGCACCTTCTGCACATGGCCGCTTGATTCGCCTTTCTGCCACTGTTTGTTGCGCGAACGGGAGAAGTAGTGGGCGAAGCCTGTTGCAATCGTCTGCTGCACCGCTTCTTCATTCATCCAGGCCATCATCAGCACGCGGCCGCTTGTGGCGTCCTGCGCAATAGCGGGGACGAGCCCCGCTTCGTTGAACTTGATACCGTCAATCAGGCTCATGCGGTCAACTTGGCCAAGGCACGACCGGCGGCGGCGATGGTGGCATCGATGTCCGCATCGCTGTGCGCAGCCGACATGAATGCTGCCTCGTACTGCGAGGGGGCGAGGTAGACGCCCTCATCAAGCATGGCGTTGAAGAACTTGCCGAAGAAGGCCAGATCGCAATGCTTGCTCACATCCGTGCAGCAGGTAACAGCATCAAGATCAGTGAAGAATACGGTGAACATGGCACCGACCTGATTGGCCACAGCCGGGACACCGGCTTCCTTGCAGCCTGCCAGCAGGCCCTTGACCAGACGGGTGGTTTTACGCTCCAGTTCTTCATAGAAACCCGGTGCACGCAGGCGTGAAAGTGTTTCCAGTCCTGCCCGCATAGCCAGCGGATTGCCGGATAGCGTGCCAGCCTGATAAACCGGGCCATCCGGTGAAATCTTGCGCATGATTTCCTCACGGCCGCCGTAAGCGCCGACCGGCAGACCGCCGCCGATGATTTTACCCAGGCAGGTAAGATCGGGCATGATGCCGAAGCGCTGCTGCGCGCCACCGGCACCGACACGGAAACCGCACATCACCTCATCGAAGATCAGCAGTGCGCCTTCGGCATCGCAGATGTCGCGCAGTTGCTGCAGGAAGCCATTGTCATTGAGCAGCATGACACCTGTATTGCCCGGCACAGGCTCAACGATAATGCAGGCGATTTCGCCCTTGTTTTCGGCGAACAGATTTTTCACTGCTTCAATATCGTTGAACGGGGCGGTCAGGGTCAGCTTGGCATAGTCGGCAGGCACGCCGGCGGAGTCGGGCTCACCGAAGGTAGCGGCGCCGCTTCCTGCCTTGACCAGAAAGCCATCGGCATGGCCGTGATAGCCGCCGTCAAACTTGATGAACTTGTCGCGCCCGGTAAAGCCGCGCGCCAGACGCAGGGCGCTCATGGTCGCCTCCGTCCCTGAGTTTACAAAACGGATGACCTCGATGGATGGCACCATATCGATGACCAACTGCGCCAGCTCGATCTCCAGCTCACACGGTGCGCCGAAGCTCATGCCCAACTCGGCAGTCTCCTGCACGCCCTTGACCACATCGGGGTGCGCATGGCCGAGAATCATCGGCCCCCAGGAGCCGACATAATCGATGTATTTGTTGCCATCGACATCCCAGACATAGGCGCCACTGGCTTTGGCAAAGAAACGCGGTGTGCCGCCGACCGATTTGAAAGCGCGAACCGGGGAATTCACGCCGCCGGGTAACAGCTTGCGGGCAGCGGCGAAATCGGTTTCGGATTGTTGAATGTTTGGCATGAATGTATCTCGCTAGGGTTTAAATAGAATAGAGGTTGAGACGTTAGAAAGGCGGCACCATGATGTCAAACCGATGTTGTCTTAATCGGCGTCCCAAAAGCAGGGAATAAAAAGGTTCTACTCCTGTTGCCCGACCCAGGTATCATGAATGCCAAGTTGGGTTTCAAGCGAAGGGCGTGCGGCATTTGCCTCGTCATGGCTGCCAAAACCAGCCACCCGGACACGGTACCAGACCTTGCCTTTGGATACGGCACGGGAACTTTCGGCCTTGATGCCCATGCCTTGCAGTCGGGTAACTTCCTGATCGGCTGATTCAGGATTGCTGACCGAGGTGATATTGATCACCCAGGCACCACTTGAACTACTCTTGCCGGTGGCAACATCAGCCCTGCTGATTGGAGCCGGCAGGGACTGATTGCTCCTCGACTGTTTGGCGGGCGCTGCCGGCGCACGCTGCTCGGCAACAGGTTGAATCGGAAGCTTGCGAGAAAGGGCCGGTGGGGAAGGAATTGTGCGTGGAGGGAGGGCTTTGGGCGGCGGGGGAGTCGATAATGTCCCCTGCGATTCCGTGCTGCTCATCTCCAGTGGTTTCAGATGATTGGCAAGTGCCTTGATGACGCTGTCCAGTTGCTTGCTGATTCTGGATTGATCCTGTTGGAGTGTGTTGATGTTTCCCTCAAGGGTGGCCACCTGTGAGAAAAGTCCAAGCGTCATCCACAGCAGTAATAGTGCTACACCCGCAGCGGCAAGCCGAAGCATAAGGCTAAGGGGGAAGGTCCTGGCAGCGGGTGCCGGGCGTGCGCCAAATTCGTCTTCCCTGGCAGTGGGTGCCGGGCGTGTGCCGAATTCGTCTTCGTCCAGATTGTCCATGTTTGCCCCTCGTTCTCTGTGTTGGTACGCCAGTGTGATGGAAAGACTGGTGTCATTGCAAGTTGAAGATACAGGTGTTTATTGCCAAAGGGCGCTTGCAGGGTGCCGTTCAGGAAGATATGTCGGGCTTCTGTGGCATCAGGGCAGAGGCAGGAAAGTTGCGGATTTTATTGTCGCCATCGGTTTTAAGGATTTTAGCCTTGCCCTGTTTTTCAACCTCGTCGATTCGGATGACGCAATGCATGGGGATATAGCTGCGCTTAACTCCGGAGAATTCGTTTTTCAGGCTCTCCTCGGAAGGATCGAGCAGCAGGGAGGATTTTTCACCGAAGACCAGCTCGCCGATTTCGACAAAGCCGGGAATACCGGACGGTCCGGCGCTGTGCGCATAGACCTCGTACACCTTCTCCTGATTGATAAATTGAACTCTGTATATGGGTTTTTGGCTCATGTTCTCTCGTTTTTGTTCAGCTGGGGCTTGGCAAGCCCTGATCAGGGGCGGTAGATGACTTTTGCCGTGCAGGTTTCACCAATGGCGATACGCGATACGCGCAGACGCTCATCATTAAGTCGTTTGGCCATGCGCTCATACAGAACGCGGGCGACATTCTCACTGGAAGGGTTGATGCTGTCGAAGGGTGGCACGTCGTTGAGATTGTAATGGTCCCAGTCGGCCAGGGCTGCCTTGAGTTCCTGCTTGAGGATTTTGTAGTCCACGGCAAGGCCGATATCGTCTAGGGCTTCACAGGCGACGTAAAGCTCTACCCGCCAGTTGTGTCCGTGCAGTCGGGCGCAGTCCCCGGGATAGCCGCGCAGGCTGTGCGCAGCCGCAAAATCAGTCTCAATCATCAGTTCGTAATATGCCATGCGCGAAGAATAGCGCTTTCTTCGTCACGTAGAAATGGCATGTGCGCATTATGTGCAATAGGGGAGTTGTATTGTATAATGATAATGGTTATCATTCCACCCATGCAGCGACTAACCATACAACGACAGGCAATCCTTGATTTAATTAACTCCAGCAATCGGCATTGGGATGCCGAAGAGGTGAACCGCGAATTAAGTGATCGCGGGCAATCAGTGGGCATTGCAACGGTTTATCGCGGATTGACCGCCCTTGAAGAGGCGGGACTGATCGAAGGCATCCAGTTTTACGATCGCAAGCGCTATGAGCGTGCCGACAAGTCTCACCACGATCACATGCTCTGTACCGTCTGCGGTCACATCGAAGAGTTTTCGCATGAAAAGATTGAAGCCTTGCAGGAAGCCATTGCGCTTGAGAAGGATTTCGAAATGACCGGCCATCAACTGGTTCTGTTCGGCCTTTGCGCTGTTTGCCGCAACGCTTCCAAATAAAGAGGATTATTATGACATCAGCACTGATTATTGTTTTTCGCGAAATGCTTGAAATGGCCTTGGTACTTGGTGTGCTGTTCGCAGCCACTAAAGGCATGCGACTTAGCCGCCAGTGGATCGGTGCGGGCATCGGTGCGGGCATTGTGGGTGCGGTGCTTTTTGCCCTGTTTATGGAGGAGATCGAAGGCTCCGCAAATGGCGATGGGGAATTTATTTTTAATGCAGCGATTCTGGGTATTGCCTCAGCGCTGATTGCTTGGACGGTGGTGTGGATGAGCAGTCATGGCCGTGAGATGGCTGAAAAGATGCGCCGTGTTGGGCAATCAGTGATGGATGGCGATGCACCGCGTACTGCGCTGGCCGTAGTTGCTGCTGCCGCCGTGTTGCGCGAAGGTGGGGAAGCCGTGTTCTTTCTTTTTGGCGCGGCGCAAACGGTACAGCAGGACGGGGCCTCGGTATTGATGGGCGCAGGCCTCGGGGTTTTGCTTGGGGGAATTACCGGCTATGTGATTTATCGCGGGCTGGTGCGTATTCCATTGCGCCATTTGTTTGGTGTCATCGGCTGGGTGCTGATTGTACTGGCGGCCGGCATGGCATCACAGGCAGTGGAGAACCTCGTCATGATTGACATGCTTCCGGCCCTTGTCGATCCATTGTGGAACACATCGGCCTGGCTGCCACAATCCGGTATGATCGGGGAAGTGCTGCGTGTGATGACCGGTTACAGCGATCAGCCGAGTGGTATGCAGATGCTGGTTTTCGTGCTTGCTCTGGTGCTGATGGCACTGCTCAATCGGTATGTGCGTTCTTCATCGGTACGCCCGGCCGTGCAGGAGTCGCCTGCCGCCGCCTGAATCGGGCGGCTTTCCACAAGCTGGACAATTGATAGCTGCCGTCGGACGATCAGCCCATGATTGAAGCTGATAGTTCGCCGTCGGAGTCCATGCTGCGCGCAGAGGGTTTATTACACCGCTTGGCCATGCTGCGCGGCTGGTCGCCACGTACCGTTTCATCCTATATGGCAGACCTGCAGCAGGCCGGAGCCTTCCTCGAAAAGCAGGGAAGCGATCTATTTACCGCTGGCGAGGAACATATCGTTGCCTATCTTTCCGCACTGAGGCGCAACGGGCTTGCCGATGCCTCCCTGCGGCGCAAGCGCAGTGCCTTATCCACATGGTTTTCCTTCCTGCTCGCTGAAGGCACACGAAGCGACCACCCCTGTAAGCGTCTGCCGCCACAGCGCCGTCGCAGGCCGCTGCCCAAAATGCTTAGCGAAACCGAGGTTGAGGCTCTTTTGGCTGCTCCGGATACGGCGACGCTGCATGGCCTGCGGGATCGTACCATGCTTGAAATCCTCTACGCCTCGGGCCTGCGGGTCAGCGAACTGGTCAGTCTGCGTGTGTCGCAGGTGGATACAAGGGCCATGCTGCTGCGTGTGATTGGCAAAGGGGACAAGGAGCGGCTGGTGCCGTTTGGCGAGGAGGCTTGTGAGTGGGTGAATCGCTGGCAGGCCATGCGCCGTATCCAGAAGCCGGCCATTAGCAGTCAGTTTCTTTTTCCCGGTCGTGGCGGGCGCGCCATGACGCGACAGAATTTCTGGCAGCGCCTGCGTATCTATGCCCGGCAGGCAGGGCTGCGTCAGATGCCGTCTCCGCATACCCTGCGCCATGCTTTTGCCACCCATCTTTTGAACCATGGCGCTGATCTCCGCGCTGTGCAGATGTTGCTTGGCCATGCCAATATCAGCACTACGGAAATCTATACCCATATTTCCCGCGTTCGCCTGCATGAGGCGGTCAATCGGGCACATCCTCTGGGTAAGGGCGGCTGATTCCGACAAGACGGAAGGCTTTCGGTCTGTTCATCACAGGCTAATTTGCTATCCTGCACAGCCTCATCATCCGAGCCAGTGAGCGGCTACAGAAAAAAACGGAGCACAATCCATGACCGATAAGCCCGAAGCCAAGGAAAAACCCACATATTCTCCCGGTCTGGCAGGCATCCATGTAGCCGAGTCATCGGTGTCCTATGTCGATGGTCAGCGTGGTCATCTTGAATATCGTGGCATTGATATCGAGGAGCTGGCTGAAAAAAGCAGCTATGAAGAGACAGCTTACCTGCTGCTCTACGGGCACCTGCCCACAGCGGATGAATTGAATAGCTTTGACAATGAGTTGCGCCATCACCGGCGCATCAAGTTTCGCATTCGCGATATGATGAAATGTTTTCCTGAGTCGGCGCATCCGATGGATTCCCTGCAGGCCACGGTGGCTGCGCTCGGTATGTTTTATCCTTTTCCCAAGGATGCTGCTGGTCGCCTGGATGAAGATACCGTCAATCAGGTATGCATTAATCTGATAGCCAAGATGCCGACGCTGGTAGCAGCGCATGCCCGCATGCGTCATGGCGACGACCCCATTGCACCGCGCGATGATCTTTCGCATGCCGCCAACTTTTTCTACATGCTGACTGGCGAGGAACCGAATGAACTGAGCGAACGCATTATCGATGTGGCGCTGATTGTGCATGCCGAGCACACCATGAATGCAAGCACCTTTTCAGCACTGGTAACGGCTTCAACCGAGGCTGACCCCTACACCTCAATCAGTGCGGCGATTGGCACACTGTCGGGCCCCTTACATGGCGGCGCCAACGAGGATGTGCTGTATATGCTCGATGAAATCGGCACCGTGGATCGGGTTGAGTCGTATCTGAATGCCAAGCTGGCCAACAAAGAGAAGATTGCCGGTCTCGGGCATCGTGTGTACAAAACGAAAGACCCGCGCGCCACGCTTCTACAGGCGCTTTATGTACAGCTTACCGAGACAGTCGGCTCGGATTTGACCTATGAAATCGCCCGCCAGGTCGAGGAGCTCTCCAAGAGCACGCTGGGCGCCAAGGGTGTGTGCTCAAACGTCGATTTCTATTCCGGGATTGTCTATCGCAAGCTGGGCATTCCGACCGATCTGTTTACCCCGGTTTTCGCAGTGTCGCGTGTGGCCGGCTGGCTGGCGCACTGGAAGGAACAACTGAGCAATAATCGCATCTACCGTCCTAGCCAGATTTATATGGGCGAGCACGGCCTGCACTACACCCCCATGGATCAGCGCTGATCCGGATTCCTGCAAGGGGCTGAGAGGCGTTGTTGCGCAAGGTTGAAAAGTCCGCTCACCGCCAGCACTGCCCCTAACGTGTCCGCCAGCCAATCGCCAAGGCTGGCATCGCGTCCCGGTACAAAGCTCTGGTGCCACTCGTCGCTGAGTCCGTATAGCGAACAAAATAGTACGGAAACGATACAAACCATCATTAGCGGGCGTTGCTCGCGGGAAAACGTCATCCATGCAAGTAGGCCCATCAGGGCATAGGCGGCGGCATGGATAAGCTTGTCCTCGGCTGAAAACAGCATGGGCATGGGCAGCCTCGATTGGCTGGACAGGAAAAAAATTAAGCCGCAATACGCGGTGAGCAGGAAGCCGGCAACAGGAGGGCGCATTATATGCCTGCGATTGGCGCAGTCCGGCTTTTCAGTATACGTGTCATACGCCAATCTATTTTTTAACGGTTATCGGTGTGCCCTGCACGCCAGAATAGACTATAATGATTTCTGCCGGTTCATCGCCTTCATTTTTTCCGTAGTGCCACTTATTAACCAGTTCGACTATTGAATCGCCAGCTTTCAGATGCAGTGTCTTGCCATCTTCCCTAACAACAGTGAGTTCACCTTTTATTAATACCCCTGCATTGATTACAGGGTGTTTATGCACCGGTAATTTCACCTTCGGCGGAATCACAATCCTTAGAACCGTCACCTCTGGAACACCTGTTGAATAGTTGGGTAGCGCGCTTCCATCCCAACTTGAGCTCGTTTTGGCTAAGGTTTCAACGGTAACCGTCTTTTCATACTCATCGCCAGCCCAAGCGTGGCTTGATAACAATAGTGTCAGACATATTCCGCAAAATATTTTTTTCATTGTTTCTTCCCCATCAAAAACATGAATCGAATATAGGTGTGCCGGATTTTTTACGCAATCAAAGGATATTCTGAACATTCAGAAACTTCTTCACTAATGTATAGGTATGTTATGACGTTGCTGGCCATAGCTCCGGCGAGCGTTAGCGGTGCAAGCTGACGCGACAGAAACATCCAGATTATCTGTGTATTTGCTTATGCCTTATTGCCAATGTGGTGCACCCAGGGTGCCGGAGAGAACGAGTTCAGGCTTGTCTTTTGCGGTACGGAGGGAGCCGTGCAGTTGCCACTGGCGGATATCCATGCCGCCAGACATGATTTTTCCCTTGCCGCTAATTATTTCCGGTTGGCCGCCAATCTGCCACGACCATTCCTTTGCACCCTGCGTTTCGCTGGCGGCAAGATTGACCTCAATGCTATCCATGCCGGCGGTCAGCAGGGTAGAAGAGGGTTTGTTCCAAAGCAGGTTCACATCACCATCCAGCGGCAGGCCATTGGTTGCCTGTAGCAGAGCATGTCCCTTGAGCGCCATTTCACCCTGCAGGCCAAGCAACAGAAGGCGTGAATCGAATCGGGTCAGCTTTGAAGCATCGGCGATGATTGTCACATCGCTCAGCTTCAATTTTCCATCCTGCATGGCAACAACCGACTCAAGGTTTATTCCTTCAGTCCTGGCCCGGACAAATAAACCCTGTTCGCCGTGCAGAAGTGCTGAAAATGCCGGGCGCAAGATGATTTCATCACAGGCTATGGTTTTGCCATCCGGCAGGGTGATATTAGCACCGCTCAGCTTGAATCCCGGGAAAGATTTTCCCACGTCGGCATAGCTGAGTTTACCTGCCAGGCCGTTGGCAGCCAGTTGATTGTCAAACCATGCCTTCGGCTGCCATTGCAGCCAGCAAAACAAAGGCAGGGCGAGCAGGAACAGAGCTACCAGCCACAGGTGTTTTTTCAGCTTGATGGATGTCATGCGAATACCGACCTCTTCTAATTTTCAATTCGGTTTGCGCACCGTATCGCAGTATTGTTATCAGGCAAGGGTTTGTTGACCAACAACATATTCATCCTTGATTAGTTTGTGGTTTTGAACTATAATGTTTTCACTCGGGCTGGGTGCCCACGATCCATTCAAACTCAAGGAGAAGTAGTCATGATTGATTTTCGGGCTCACGCGCAGCGCACGGTTTTTCTTATTGCTATATTTCTAGCGGTGGCAGGTATATCTGCATGCGGTGGAAATGGCACAGCAGTAAACCCATCTCTTTCTGGCACCGTGGTTGACGGCAGGGTGAGCAGCGCGACCCTGACGCTATATAGCGATCAGGCGATGACTACGCAGGTGGGCACAGGCTCAACTGATACCGCTGGCGCATTCACCATCACCCTGACGGTTGCCACGGCACCCGATCCGATCTACATCAAGGCCACTGGCGGTACCGATATCGATACCGGTATGCCTGCTCCCACCATGCTGTTTATTGGTAACACCACCGGTGCCAATGGACTGACTACATTCAATGTGACGCCGCTGACCAAGGACGTGTTTGATCGCGTTGACAGGGGCGACACTCTGGCGACTGCGCAGGCCAATGCGCTTACCGCGTTTGGCCTGACCGCCAATACTGGCACCAACGGTCTGTATGAGGATCCATCCCTGGCCGCCAACGTCGGCCTGAAGACCGCTGCCTTCAAGAAGCTGACGGCAGGCACCCTCGGAGGTACGGTTTCTGCAGGAACCTATAAGCTGTTTGCCATCGCGGTTTCTGAGACTGATGTTACAACCGCGAAGGCCATTGCCAACACTGCTGCCCTAGTTAATCCGGCGAACGGAAATTTCGTGGATGGATCCATTACCGTGGCAGCCAATGGTGATGTTTCTGGCACATCTGGCGCCAACTTCATTACCGGCAAGGTGGTTGGTTCCAGTGTGGTGCTCAATATTGTTGATAATGCAACAACGCCAACAACAATTAACCGTGTGGTCGGCAATCTGGGCTTGAACGGTAGTATGTCGGGCAATTTCAGCAATCTCGTTGTAGCCGGGTCCACGATGACCAGAGGGCTGTTTGTCGGTACACTGATTCCCTCGACTGGTATTAATGCAGCCGGCTTGGCCAGCTTTGTTTCCAGCTTCTATTCACCGGGAGCGACCTCCGGTAATATGAATATCGTGGCACGGGATATTTTTATCCCGGCAGCTTCTCCGACCCCTCCTCGCGTGCATTGGGGGCAGTCGGCCGTCACCGCCGTGGATACGACACTTGGAACCGTGACCATGGGCAATATGACTCTGAGGGATGATGCCGGTTCTGTTGCTGGCGGCACGTCAGCACTAACCTTCACTTTGGGGACCTATGTGTTGTCCTCGACCATTCCGACCAATCTGCTGGTCTTTAGGTTCAACGATGCTGTCAATTTTTACGATCTTTACGTAGCGACTGTAGTTGGGTTACGACGTGGCATTTACTTTGTGGTGCCAACTGCAGGCCCAAGTGCAGGTAAGGTTACCACGGTTGGTGAATCCTATATGTCCAAGGTGGACAGCATTGCACCGAATCCCTTTGTCGTCGGTGCGACGGAGGATATTACCATTGCCAACATCCATCCCGGTATGCCGGGTCAGTCACGTACTGCAATTCTTACTCAGGGACTTACACCCTCTGTTGCAGGGCCAATGACTATTCCTGCGCTTACATCCGGATCAATCGGTAACGGCTATCTCAATGCGCCTGCCCCCATCTCGGAATTGATGGTATTTCAAGGCAGTATGTTTGTTATGAAGAAGGATGCTCTGGATACCTTTGCCTCTAATGTTCCGGCTGGCGGTACGGATACCCACCTGCGACTGGTTGAGTTTTTTGAGTCCGGCGCAATGCAGGGTGAGGAGATCATGGGCGGCAATCCACCCGGTGCTTTGCCTGGGAAGATGAGGGATTACCCCTCCAATTTTATCGGTTTCGTGCATAATCAGGCTGATCCTTATCCGAGCTTCAGCGGTCCGCTGAACTTCCTGGCGCGGACGATCTATGCCAGCAGTTACGCCGGATTTTCCACAGCCTATACAACCGGGTCGTTGAGCATTACCACAGCACCGACAACCACAGCGACGGGAACAGCCACGCTGGTTGCAACCCCGGCTGGAGGAACGGCTGCCACATCCACATTGACCATCGATATTTCGGCGTCCACAGCGCCCGGTGTGTATCATATGTATGGTGCACTGACCGGTGGTGGCTATATTGATATCGTCTGGCCGATCGGTGGTACCAAGGCGTTGTATGCAGCCAGCGCCAGCTCTACCGGCACAGTCAGCGAGGTTGGCGAGGCCTATATCACGCAATAGTCCTGTTTCGGGACGTATAAAAAGAGGCGCCGGCAACGGTGCCTCTTTTTTTGTTTTTGCGTTCTAAAAATTTTGTACTTGTCCGTTTATTTATTTTCCACCTTGAAAATAATTGGCAATTTGTTAAAACTGGCATTGATCGGGGGATTGTTTCGCTTGATCCAAAACAGGAAGAAGGGGAAAGAGGATGAAATATATTCGAATGCATGCACGCCATGTTGTTTTTCTGGTTGCTATTTTTGTAGCTATGGCTGGCTTGTCAGCCTGTGGTAACAACAGTAGTGGTACGACTACCGGCTCGAGCCTTTCTGGTTCTGGCGCATAATGAAAGGGGGGATAGACATGAAATCATTCAAAGAGACGTTCACCATCAAGGCGATAGCAAGGGTTCTTTCTTTAACCATCGTAGCGTTAGTTTTTGTGGTTCAAAGTGCTTTTGCTCTGACAGCAAATACCGCCTATACACTGGAACTGGCGAAAGTGAATTCCAATGGCACGACGACGGTGGTGAGTAGTACCAGCGTTACATCGGATGCAAATGGAAAAATTACCTTCACTTTTTCCAATGTGCCGACGCAGGCCACCAACAGCTTTCTTATCGTAACCGTGACGGATGCGGCGGGTGCTGTACAAATCAAATCATTTGCCCCGGCACCTGCGGCAAACGGCACAAACACGCTGGGCGTGAATACAACCACGACGGCGCAGGCCAACCTTATGGAACAGCTGGGGGCCGTGATTGGCACCGATGACCCTATTGTCGTGTCTTTCGGGTTGATGTTTACGCGCGACCCGAATTTGTCGACAACGGACATCGCCAACTTAGCCATCATTGCTCAGCAGGCTATTGTCAACGGCATGGAAGTGTACATGCTTGCCAACGGTGCTACTGCCGCACAGATGGCCACATTCAAGAGCAAGCTGGTCTATAACGCCACGGCGGGCACAACCGATTTGCGTGATTTTACCGCATTGACCAAATCGGCCGTGGATACGCCAGCCCAGGCCAAGGATGATATGGCCAAGGCCTCCGGTCTGATTTCTGCCGCATTTGTCGATGCTGCTGCCGCAGCAAGCATTGATCTGGATCTGGTTCTGAGCGCCTTCGATTCCGCCGGAATCAAGTTGCAGTCCGGTGCGGGGCTAACTGCGATGAATGCTCTTTCCATTGCGTTCCGGACCACTATGAATCAGGCAGTGAATAGTTTCTTCACCCAGCTTTCTGCGGTAAAGGTGAAAGAGCGGTATTCCAATGCGTTGACGGTGCTGGGTGCCAGCGCAGGTCAGCTAACGCAGTTCAATGCTGCGGTTTCCACAATGGCGACCGATATGGCTGCGATAGATACGACCTATGCCTTATATTATGACGGTACGCCCGGCTATGATATGACCGAGACCTTGGCTGCAGCATCTGCTGCAGGCCATCTGTCGCTTGCCGATCCGGTCATTGCAGCGGGCATTACTGCTGGTCCCCCAAATGGATTGGTAGCAGCAACCAGCACAGTCCAGAACGCCATGGACTATGCTTACCAGTACGTGTTTGCCAAGTTTCAGGGTGCGGCACCGGGAACGGGGATTCAGTCCACCAACGCTGATATTACCACCATGAAGAGCAACGTGGCTACGGCACTGGCAGTGGCTGTTGGGTCGCTTCCGGCAGGGCTTGGTACCTACCGGGATTTCACCGGCAGTACGATCAACTGGCCGATTCCACAGACAGCGTCGGTCAACTTCATTGCTGCTGCTATTTCGGCGACTGGTAGTCTTAGTTACACGCGCACCACCCTTGCCGTACCCGCAAATATGGCTTGGCTGAACGGGAACACCGGCGTACGCACCGATTTTGGGCCGCTTGGGCTAAACTTGCCCGCCTCATTCGCCGATCTGATGGGCATGCAGGAAGACATTATGATCGCCGAGTTCACGCGATTCTACATTTTTGACCCGGCTAATGGCACAACAGGGGGCAATCCTACGCAGGCACAGATGCAGTCAACCAAGGCCGGCTTTATTACCAATATTGCGGCCATTGTTGGTAATATCAGCGGCACGACTGATGGCACCACCGCCTTTACAACGGCACAGAAAAAAGCGTTGGTTCTGTCCCAGCAGCAGCCCAGCCTGCATTAAAGGTATAGCGCGAGAGTACTATCCATTGTTGTGCAAAGCCCCGGTTTATGCCGGGGCTTTGTTTTGTGCCAGGCGGATTGGCTGCGGATGGCGGGGATGCAATCATTGTGAATGCCCGATAAGCTGCGCTCATATGTCGAATGTTGCTGTTTCGCCCATTTCTTTGCCGCTTTGGCTGCCGCGTGTCGCCGAGGCCGGCCTTGTGCTTCTTGCCGCATGGTTGGTGGCAGGCTGGCTGACCGGCGGGGTGGTCGATCAGGCCATGCGTGGATCGGTCAACAGCGATGCTGTAGTGCAAGGACCCGATGCTGCGGCGATTGCCGCATTTCCCTTATTTGGCAAGCAGGCGGTTGCGCCGGTTGCTCCAGTGGTATCCGCACCGGTTGCAGCAGCGCCGACCCGACTGAATATCCGCCTGCTCGGCACGGTGGTGGCCGGTGATCGTTCCATGGCTGTGATGCAGCTGGATGTGGGCGAGGAAAAGGTTGTGTTTATCAAACAGGATATTCTTCCCGGGGTGACATTGGAACTGGTGGAGGCCGATGCGATTGTGGTGGATAACCGTGGACGCAAGGAAAAGGTGCTGATGGCCAAGGGGTCGCTCGGCGTAGTTGCCCCGACTCAGCCGGTTATTTCTCCGGCGAATACTTCCAACCAGCGAACCTTTACTCACGATGCGATACAGGAGCATATGCAGGATTTACCCAAACTACTGACCGGAGCGCTTGCCATACCACACCAGACAGATGGCAATCCCGACGGTTTCTTGATTCAGGATATCGTTCCCGGCTCTCTTTATGAGCAGGCCGGTTTGATGAATGGCGATATTATTCGCCGCGTTAACGGGCAGGAAATCAGCACCCCGGAGAAAGGTATTGCTCTGTTTCAGGAGTTGCAGACGGCCAACAGTCTTGATCTCGAAATCACTCGCGCCGGGGCGGTGCAGCAGTTACATTTCGACATCCGCTGAACATGGGAAGGTTAGAGCGAGGGACAATGAGGGGAGTAGTTTGAAGCGTTTTATACTAGGTTTGATGGCTGCGGTCGTATTGCTGGCACTGAGTGCTCCAGCGGCAATGGCACGCGATGTGACACTGAATTTCAAGGATGCGGACATTCGCGCCTTTATCGAGTTTGTAGCGGGCTTCTCCGGCAGAAATTTTCTTATTGATAACCGCGTGAAAGGTAAGGTGACGATTATTTCGCCATCGCCTGTGTCCGAGGATGCCGCCTATGCTGTCTTCCTGTCTGTGCTGGAGGTGAACGGCTTTGCCGCCGTACAGAGCGGTACCGTGGTCAAGATCGTGCCGCGTGCCGAGGGTACGCAAAAACCATTGCCTGTGGCTCCGAAGGCTGGCAGTCAGGAAGGCGATGCGCTGGTCACTGAGGTAATCCGCCTGAAATATGCGGATGCCTCGCAATTGATGGCTATTCTGCGCCCGCTAGTACCGCCGAACAGCAATCTCTCAGTATATCCCAACGGCAATATGTTGCTGATGACCGATTCGGCAGCCAACATCCAGCGCATCCGCGAGGTGGTGAAACTGCTCGATCGCAATGAGGCGATGGGAGTGAAGGTATTCCTCCTTGAGCATGCCTCGGCCGACAAGGTGGCCGCAGCCCTGACCCAGTTGTATAGCGGTCCGTCGCAGGGTGCGATGGGCTCTGTGAAAGCCATGGCCTATCAGCCGGGCAATATGCTGATTGTGGTGGCTGCTCCACAACTGCTCAGCGAAGTCGTGCGCATGGTCAGCAAGCTCGATATATCTCCGCCCACAGATAATGAACGTCTCTATGTACGCTACCTGAAGAATGCCGACGCCGAGGATGTGGCCAAGGTGATCAACAGCCTGATTTCCGGGCAATCAGGGGGTGCTGCTGCCGTGGCGGGAGCAGCTCCCGGGAAATCACTGTTCACCGGTGACGTGAAGGTGGTGGCCGATCCGGCAACCAATGCGCTGCTTATCACTGCCGATGCCGGCGATCGCCCCGGACTGGATGGACTTATTGATAAGCTGGATATCCGACGTCTGCAGGTACTGGTCGAGGCGCTGATTATCGAGATTAGTGCCAATGGCGCACAGCAGTTCGGTATGGAGTTCCGCGGACTTTCCGATCCGAACAATCCGACCCGACAGGTGATCGGTGGGACGACCTTCTCAACAAATCCGGGTGGGGTGAATATCAACACGGTAGCGGCCAATCCGTTGGCGCCGGGCAACGGCATCGCGGTCGGTGTTGTGCAGGGAACGATTTCAGTCGGCGGTAATACCTTTTATAATCTTGGTGCGCTGTTGCGTGCGCTGGAAACCAAGACCGATACCAATGTGCTGTCCACTCCGAATATCCTGACCATGGACAATGAAGAGGCTGAAATCATTGTCGGTCAGAATGTGCCTTTCCTGACTGGCACCAGTGCAAATGCAGCGACAACCACCAATCTATTCAATACCGTGCAGCGTCAGGATGTTGGCTTGACCCTGCGCGTCACACCGCAGATTTCCGAGGGCGACACGATAAGGCTGAAGATTTTCCAGGAGATTTCGAGTGTTGCGCCTACCGAGCCCAATGTAAATGCAAGCGATATTATCACCAACAAACGCTCCATCAAAACCACGGTACTGGCGGCCGACGGAAATATCATCGTGCTCGGTGGTCTGATGCGTGACGATAATACCAAGGGCGTGCAGCGCGTGCCGTGTATCGGCGCGGTACCTTTGCTTGGCGAACCGTTCAAGTTCACCCAAAACTCGCGTACCAAGACCAATCTGATGGTTTTTCTTAAGCCGCATATCATTCGCAGCCGGCAGGATTTGCAGGGTATCACCGAGGATAAGTACCGCGATGTTCAGGATGTCTACGACGCGCAAAAATATGAAGGCACTATTCTTTTTCCGCAGAAGGAAACACCGCTTCCCGAGAATATGAATCCGATTCCCAAGCCTGCTGATGCAGTTCCGCCTGCTGCTCCGGCAGCTCCGGGCGTTACGCCGCCGATGGCATCCCCTCAAGCAGTACCTGTGCAGCCTTGATGTCTGAACAGCCCGTGCCCGCAGCGATCGAGCCGGTGCTGACCCACCTGTCGCGCATTCCGCCGGAGCGGGTGGATACCAAGCGTGTGCTGCGCTTCTCCCTTCCTGTATTGCGCCTTGGTCCGGTGTTGCCCCTCGCGGTCTCTGACGAAGCTGTAAATCCTGTGGCTGTACCCGATGATGGCGATTGGCCGTGGATGCTGCTTGATGATATGCGCCGCGAATTGGGCGGCGAGGTGACTCCCGTTCTGGCGCCGCGCGGCCAGATTCTACTGGAGTTGAATCGAGTGTTTGATATGGCTTCTGCGTCTGCTGAGGAGATGCTTGAGGATCTGGGCAGCGAGGGTGAGTTGTCACGTGAGATCGAGGAGGTCAAAGACCTGCTCGAATCCGAGGATGAGGCCCCGGTCATCCGCTTGGTGAATACGCTGATTTCGCAGGCTCTGAAGGAACGCGCCAGTGATATCCACATCGAGCCCTTTGAAAACAACGTGCTGGTCCGCTTTCGTGTGGATGGTGTACTGCATACCGTGGTGACTCCACCCAAGGGTGTACAGGCGGCGATGACCAGTCGCATCAAGGTACTTTCCGGCATGGATATCGCCGAAAAACGACATCCGCAGGACGGGCGTTTCCGCGTACGTATTGCCGGACGTGAGGTAGACGTGCGCGCTTCTGTCCTGCCTACTGCCTACGGCGAGCGTGTGGTGCTGCGCCTGCTGGATCGCGGCAGGGGCGTGCTGAGCCTGACCGAACTGGGCATGAACGATACGCATCTGGCGATTATGAAGGATGTGGTATCAGCACCTCACGGTATCGTGCTGGTGACAGGACCTACGGGTTCGGGCAAGAGCACCACCTTGTATAGTGCGCTGATGACGGTGGACCGCAAGAATCGCAATGTGCTGACCATCGAAGACCCCATTGAATACCAGCTCGACCATGTCGGTCAGATGCAGGTGCAGAGTAAGATTGGCGTAACCTTCGCCGCCGGCCTGCGCTCGATTCTGCGCCAGGATCCGGATATCGTGATGATCGGCGAAATTCGCGATCTGGAGACAGCTGAGATCGCCATTCAGGCCAGTCTGACCGGTCATCTGGTGCTTTCGACGCTGCACACCAACGATGCCTTATCCTCCATCATGCGCCTCAAGGATATGGGGGTGGAACCTTATCTGGTGGCCTCCAGCCTGCTTATGGTGCAGGCACAGCGCCTGGTGCGCGAGCTATGCCCGCATTGCAAGCGGCCGCGCCCTGTTGCTGAAAGTGATTGGCAGGCCATGCGTGTGTCGCCCGATGACTACCGTCATGTGACCGAACTTTATGAAGCCGTCGGTTGCGAGGCCTGTATCCAGACCGGTTATGCCGGTCGTCTCGGTATCTTTGAAATGACGCGGGTGACGGACGCGATGCGCGATGCCATTCATGATGGCAAGGGTCTGTTGGAGATGCGCCGGTTGGCGCGCCGCGAGGGTATGAAATCGCTGGCTCACGATGGGGCGCGGCATGTAGCGAGCGGGCGCACCAGTGTGGATGAGGTGCTGCGCGTGACGCGTGAGGATGCGGTCGTCGTTCAGGAATGAGCCTGTTTGTATATGAGGCCGTGGATCGTCGCGGCCGCACGCAGAAGGGCGAAATCGAAGCAGATTCGGAACGCGCCGTACGCAGTCAGTTAAAGAACAGCGGCCTGATGGCAAGGTATATTGAGCCTGCCCGTCGCACCCATGCAGGCAGTGGCGAAAGCAACCTGCGCAAGCTCGATGACACCCAGACGATTACCTTCATGCAACAACTCGCGACCTTGCTTAGCGCTGGCATGCCGATGGCCGAGGCTCTGGAATCCATTGCCGAAAGCATGGAAACCAAGCGCGGACGGCAACTTGTGTCGGCACTCCGCCAACAGGTGCTGGAGGGCAATGCTCTGGCCGCAGCGATGCGACATCTCGGCTTTGATGAGGTGGCCTGCAATATGGTTGCAGCGGGTGAAGAAACCGGGCAACTGGATGCAGTGACCAGTCGCCTATCTCAGGTGCTTGAACATGGCAGGGAACTGCGTCAGGAAGTGCTCTCGGCAGTACTGTATCCGGTGATTGTCAGCGGTTTCGGCCTGCTGGTTATGGTTTTTCTGCTTACTGTGGTGGTGCCCCAGATTGCCGGTGTTTTTGCCCGGACCGGCGGTGATCTTCCCTGGTTGACGACGACCATCATCAATGTTTCCCACACACTGCGGGAACATGGCCTGTGGTTGCTCGGGGGGCTTGTTCTGCTTGTAGCCGGCTATCGTTTTGCCATGCGTCTGCCGCATATCCGCCGACGGCGCGATATGCTGTTGCTCAATCTGCCCGCCATCGGTGGATTGCTGCGCAAAATGGAGACTGCACGCTATGCGCGCACCCTCGGCATGCTACTGGGTGGCGGCGTGCCGGTGCTCTCCGCCCTGCATATCGCCAGTCAGGCCTTGCTCCTGGAGCCGGTGCGTGAGGCGGCCATTGCGGCGCGTGAATCCATGCGTGAGGGTGAAAGTCTGGCTGAGAGGTTGCGCCTTTCCGGCTATATTCCACATCTGGCCATTCGCCTGATTGCTGTTGGTGAGCAAAGCGGCCAACTCGATGCCATGCTTTTGCGCGTGGCCGACAACTTCGATGCCGAAACATCACGCAGCCTGAAACGGTTGGTGACCATGCTTGAGCCGATACTGGTGATGCTGATGGCGGTGATGGTCGGCACGCTGGCACTGGCCATCCTGCTACCCATTATGGAAATGAACGAACTGGTTCATCGATGATGCTGCCAAGACTTGTCGCCGCCTTGCTGCTGGTCGTGCTTGTTTCTGCGCAGGCACCACAGGCCGATGCCGATGCGGGGGATGCCTATCGTCAGGCTATAGCCCTGGCTGCACAGGGCAGGGATGCGGAGGCTGTCGCCATGCTGGCGGGTGCCGCCGAATTGGCCCCCGCTGTGTGGAATGAACGCATGCGTGTGGCGGCTCAATTGCTGACCATGCGCACAATGCAGGGTGTTGAGCTACCCTCCGCAAATGGCCTGAATGGTGCGTTGATCGCCACTTACGGACAAATGCATGCAGCGCCGCAGGCCGCCGATGCCCGTTTCACAGGTATCCTTGCCAGTATTTTTCCCGGTGCAGGGCATGCATGGCTTGGGCGCTGGCACGATGCCGGTATCGCTGCCCTGATGGTTTGGCCGATGCTGTTGCTTACCCTGTGGGCCTGGCGCCGTCACATGGGGCCGCTGACTGTCTTTTTCTCACTGATCACCCTGTGGTTGTGGTCGGGAAGCGTGTTTTCGGCTGTGTCGCTTGCCGAGCGTGGCGCTTTTGAGGCTTATGTGTTGTGGTGGCAGGGTTTGTGGCAGGCATCCGGACTCCCGGGCAGGCCGTGGTAGGGCGCTACCTTGTCCTGTATGCCTTGCTGGCCGCGCTCAGCCTGGCTGTGGCGACAAGCATGCCAAGTGTGTCTGGTGCAGCTGTTTCCGCAGCAGGTGCGCCGCTGTATGTCTATCAACACTTGATCGGCGGCCATGACGGCCGGCCGTGTCCGTCATATCCCGTGTGTTCGCTGTATGCCCGGCAGGCATTCGAGACGCATGGGTTGCTGATTGGTTCATGGCTGATGCTCGATCGGCTGATTCACGAGGCGGATGATGTGCGCCGTGGCCCGTGGTTGCTGGCGGCGGATGGCAAACGCCTTTATGATCCGCTGGCACGTAATGATTTCTGGCTGCGCTCCGGCGAGTCAAAAGATTCGAATGATTAGGGAGTAGAGGATATGAGGCAACTGGAGACACGCTACCTGAAGGAGCAAAGGGGATTCACGCTGCTTGAGCTGATGGTGGTGCTGGTGATTATCGGCGTGCTTGCCGCCATTGTGGCGCCGCGTTTTATCGACCGTGCCGACGAAGCCAAGGTGGAAGCCACCCGTGCGCAAATGAGCGGCATCGGGCAGGCACTGAAGCTCTATCGCCTGCACAACAGTCGATATCCGACCTCCAGCGAAGGGTTGGCCGTATTGATATCATCTGGCAAGGATGGTCGCCGCTATATGGACAGCCTGCCCAAGGATGCATGGGGCAATGATTTCATCTATCTCTCGCCCGGCGTGCATGGTGATTTTGATCTGCTTTCCTACGGTGGTGACGGACGTAGCGGCGGTTCCGGATTCGATGCCGATATCGGCAACTGGTAAGGCTACGGTTAAACAACCGGCCTCGGTAAGCGCACCTTCCCTGCCTGCTCCCCTGAATGTTTTGAGCCAGCGGGGCTTCACCCTTCTGGAGATCATGCTGGTTCTAGCCGTGATGGCCGTGGTGGCCGGTTTTGTGTTGCCCAATCTATTCCGTCCTTCCACAGCTTCGCTTGACGACACATCTAGGCATCTGGTGCGTCTGCTGCATCTGGCATCTGAGGAAGCGCAACTACGTGGCATGCAATTGCGCTGGAAAGCCTATGATGATCATTATGCCTTTGAACTGACCGGGGGGGGCGGGGAGTGGCAGGCACTAAACGAGCCGCCTTTTACGAATCAAAAACTGCCCGATGGTGTCACAATCAGCGAGGTGAAGCGATCCGAAGGGGTGCAGTTTTTCATGCCCAGTGTAACTGATGCGCGTGCGAATGCTGCTGATGCTCAGCAGTCTTCTGTCGATGGAAGCGCGGATAAGCGTAGGCAGTCAGAAAAGGAGAAGGTACCGCTTGGCACTGTTGTATTCATGAGCGATGGCATGCTCACACTGGCCGATGTAAAATTGCACACAGTGGCAGGCGATGCCCGCATCGAGCTGCGTCCCGGTCCTGCCGGCATTCGTGTGTTGGACAACACTCCGTGAGTCGCACTCCTTTGAATCAAGCCTCGGGGAATCGTGGATTCACCCTGCTCGAAGTCATGGTGGCGCTGGCCATTGCCGCTACGGCCCTTGTCGTTTTGATGGGGCGGGTAGGCTCCTCGGCGGATATTCAACATGACCTGGCGCTGCATGCCGAGGCAATGGGTCTGGCAGTGAATGAACTGGAGCGCATTGCTATGGAGAAGGCTCCCGCAGCTGATGTCTCGGGCGAGATTGAAACGGCGAGCGGTATATTCAAGTGGAAGAGCACGCAACTGGCTACGCTTGATGCTCAGTTTGTGCGCCAGAATATGCTGGTCACTGCTCCTGATGGCGGTACGGTGAGCCTGTTTCTCTACCGCAACCTGCCATGACGTGCACCCAAAGAAACAGGGGCTTCACCCTGCTCGAAATGCTGGTGGCGCTTGCCGTGTTCGCGCTGATCGCCACCGTGTGCTATGCCGCGCTGGTGCCGGCTGGTGAGGGATTTCGCATGTTGCAGCAGCAACGCGACGTACTCGAGGCCTCCTACCAGATGGATCGCCGCCTGCGCATGGACACGAGCTATCTGTTGCTCTCGGCAGACAAATCCCTGATTACGCTTGAGATCACCCACGACCAGCGTGGTGCCGATTCCTTTGATACGCTCACCCTGCTGGTTGCCGATGGCGAGTCGGTCGCTCCGGCGCAGGTGCACTATGCTATCGATGAAGACAGCGGATATATCGTTCGTCAGTCGGGCATGGCATGGCTGCGCGATACACAGGCACTGAGCTGGCAGATGCAGTCGGCTTCTTCCTTCGAGGTGCAGGCATTGGGGGCCGACGGCAAATGGCTGGATACCTGGGACAAGAAAAGCGGCGATGTACTGCCACAGGCCCTGCGTGTGCGCTGGCGTTCAGGAGAAGGAATGCAGCGTGAGCTGTTGCTGCCTCTATCCATCGGGCAGTCCCCCGTAACCACTCAGAGTGGACAGCAAACAATTCCGGCAGCCGGGCAAGCTACCCCGACAACACCGGTTGGTTCTGTGGGGCAGACGAACTGATGCTATTTCTGCAACAGTACAATAACGACTCAAATCCGGGCGAGCGTAGCAATGAACGGGGTATCGCCTTGGTTATGGTGCTGGCGCTGGTAGCGCTTGTCGCCGTGTGGGCCGTGCAGAGTGGTGAAGAGGACTGGGTATCGCTGCGCCGGGCGGAGAATATGCAACTGGCCGCCAAAACATGGCTGGGCGTTGAATCAGGCGAGGCTCTGGCGATGCGCGCATTGTCGGCCGACGATCCGGCTTACGATTCGCTGGATGAGGATTGGGCACAGCTAACGCCACCTTTCCCCGTTGATGATGGCGTGATTGCCGGGCGTATCGAAGATGCCAACCGTTATCTCAACCTCAACGATCTGGTCGATGCCTCCGGTAAGGCGCAAGCGGATGTGGTGGCCGTGTTTAAGCGCCTGTTCACTCGTCTGCAGCTGGATGCACGATTGGTCGATGCACTGGTTGACTGGATGGATACCGACAGGGAGCCATATGGTAGCGGTGGGGCCGAGGAAAGTGCCTATGCCAACCGACCATACCATATCAAGAATGCGCCGCTCGACAGTCTGAATGAATTACTTTTGGTGCAGGGTTTCGAGCCGGCCATGCTGGATGCGCTGCGCAAGGTTGTCATTGCGCGGCCCAGTACGGTTCTGTCTGCGGTGAATATCAATACCGCCCCTGCGGATGTGCTGTTAAGCTTGGCCGATAATATTCCGCAAGGGGATGTGGAAGCCATGATCAGTGGGCGTGAGAGCACACCCTACAAAAACATTGGAGATTTGACTGCGGGCGGCCTCAATCAATGGGTGTCGACAGTCAAGCCGGGTTTGATGACGACCAAAAGCGATGCCTTTCTGATCCGGGTTGAGGCTCGATTCGATCGTGCCCGTTGGGCAGAAGAAATGCTGCTGGCGCGTCAGGGTGATGCCTTCCAGGTGCTGTCACGGCGCAAGGTGGCCGGCCTGTGAGGATCATCGTTTGCATGCAATACGGAGTACAGGCATGACATTGATTGCCAACTGGGATGGGGCGCGTCTTGAGTTGTGGGATGAGCAGGGCGAGCGACAGTTTGTGTTCGAGCCGCCGTCTGTAACAACAGAAAGCATTGCCAATGATGGCTCTCAGGATGCAACGAGCGATGTGGCAGGTGGGGTGGCCAGCGTAAGGGGTGAAACAGCTGCGCAACCGCTTTTGGCTGATGCTCCGCAGGGAGCTTCGGTACTGGAGTTGAGCAGCGTGGATGCATCCGTTGCTGCATTTCTCCTGCCCGCCGAGGATTTGCTGCAACGTTCATTTTCCCTGCCCTTCGAACATACGCGCTATATTGATGCCGCCATGCTTGGGCAGGAGTTGGCCGACCAGGCCGGTGCGGAAGATGCCGACTGGTGGTTGTGCTGGCAGGCTGAACGTGAGGAGGGCGGGGTGCGTGGCCTTGTTTTTGCACTGCCTCAGAAACTCAGGGACGAATTGAGCAAAGCTTCAATCAGCAGCCAATGCCCCTATATCGGGCCGGATATCGCCGTGCGTCTGGCTGCCCGGCTTAAGACAGGAGCGACATCAGTGGCGGTGCTTGATGCCGATGCCGAAGGGCTGATGTTGGGTGTGTATGTGGCCGGTATATGGCGCGGTATGCGGCGATTGAATCTGTCTGCCGGCAGGGGTTTGGCGAGGCTGGCGCATGAGGCCTTTGCCAGTCTCAATGCGATGGGTTTTGATCCGGTGACGATGCCGCTTACGGGGCGTCTCGATACAGCATGGAAGCAGGCCTTCGATAGCCTTGTCCAGCCGGTTGGTATCAACTGGCAGGTGGATGTGCTTGCCGATGCAGATACAGGGCAGGCGGCTGATGGCTTGTCCGAAAAGCTTGGGGTAGACAGGTTGCAGCTGCCCACACGGCATGCTGCCAATGCGCTCGCGTTGGGCTCCCTGTCCGGCGAACTGCCGTTTAATTTCCGGCACGGCGCATGGGCTGTGCAGACAGACTGGAGCAAGCGTATCGGCCCATGGCGGCGTGCTGCTTTGCTGCTGGTCACCCTTTGCCTGTTGCTTATTGGGCAGGATGCATACCAGGTACAGCAATTGCAGGCGCGTCAGGAAGCTACCCGAAGTGGCGTTGAGCAGGCATTTCATCAGGCGCTGCCCGGTGTTGCGATGGTTGATCCGATGTTGCAACTGCGGCAGGCCGCAGGCGGCGGTGCTTCCGGCGATGCATGGAAATTTCTCCGTCACCTTGAAGGCATTACCAATCTTGGCAGGAAAGAGGCGAGCTTTCGAATGCAGAATATCAGCTTCGCGGATGGTGAAGTCTTGCTCAGCGGTATGGTGCCGGATTTTGCTGCAGCCAATCGTGTCCGTGATGCGCTTGCCTCGATTCTGGGACGCAAGGTGGAGCTTCTGGACACCGACTTGAGCGATAAACAGGTGCGTATTCGCCTGCGCTGGCCATCATGAGGACTTTATTGGCAAACCTAACTCGCAAGCCGCGTGATCTATGGCGGCAGCATGTGCTGCCCTGGTACCAGCATTTGCAGCAGCGTGAGCAGCGTCTGGTGCTGGGTACTTCCGTGATTCTACCTTTACTGATTGTTGTCTTCGGTATGTGGTTGCCGCTGCGTGATGAGGCTATGCAGATCAGCTCAACCATGCCCGAGCTGCAGGCACAATTGCTTGAGGCACAGTTGCTGGCCGATAAGGTAGCTAAAGGCGGGGTTAAAAGCGCAGCACAGGGTGATTTGCTTACCGTCGTTGATACTGCTGCAAGAGGTAGCAATATCCGGCAGTTTATCACCCGCATCAAGCCGCAGCTTGGTGTAAGCGGGCAAAGTGTGCTGGTGCAGCTGCGCAAGGCACCGTATGCAGATACGGTCCGTTTCTTTACCCAGATGGCCAATCAGGGTGTGTCTACCGAGCGCGCCAAGCTCAGCGATGTCGAGGCCAACGGTCTCGTGGATGTGGATATCACTTTTTCTTTGGACTGATTTAAGAGGTCCTCTTTAGCTCCAATCAACATGAAGGCAAGTCTGGAAATACCCGTAAGACTTGACTTATTTGTTTAGAAAGGGTAACAAGTCACGTTCCGACACAAGGGGACGCTGATGTGCATGCGGAAAAACTTGATGACTGACGACGGGATAGGATGCTGATGCCAGTCGGCAACACGCTTACACAGCCCGGTGATGAGGCTGCCCGGCCACGCATCTGGGCACTTGGCGGAGGCAAGGGCGGTGTTGGTAAGAGCTTTATCTCGGCCAGTATGGGTGTGGCTCTGGCCAAAGCAGGCAAGCGCGTGGTACTGGTTGATCTCGATCTGGGCGGTGCCAATCTGCATACCAGCCTCGGCATACGCAGCAGTAGGTTTACGCTATCCGATTATCTGGGCGGTAAGGTGGCCGATATCAATCAGGTTGCCGAGCAGACCGGCATAGAGCGTCTTCGCCTGATCAACGGTGCGGCTGATTCCCTTAGTATTGCCAATATCCAGTTCTTCCAGAAAGCCAAGTTGCTGCGCAATCTTCCCAAGCTGGATGCCGATTATGTGATTCTCGATCTGGGTGCGGGAACCTCTTTTAATACCCTGGATTTCTTTATCGAGGCCGATCATGGCCTGGTTTCGGTGACCCCCGATCCCGGTTCGGTGGAGAACACCTATCGTTTTCTGAAGTGTGTGCTGATTCGGCGTCTACGAACCATTCCCAAGAAGACCAGAGAAACAATGCAACAGGTACTTACCCAGCGCCGTGAAGGCGGCAAACGTGCCGGATCGCTGGCTGATTTCGTTGAGGAAATGGCCCGCCTGAAGCCTTCTGTGGCAGGTTCCCTGCGCAACGAGCTTGATGCCATGAAGTTACACATCATTGTCAATCAGGTGATTGAGCCGTCTGATACGGAGCTGGGTCGTTCGATGCAGATGGTCTGCAGTCGCTATTTCGGCACGCAGATCGGTTATCTCGGTTTTCTGCACTATGACCGTCTGGTGCTAAAGGCTTTGCAGCAGCGGCGGCCCTTCCTGTCTACCTTCCCGCAGTCACGTCTGGCCATTCACGTTGATACGATGGTGGCTGCCCTGATGGCTCAGGATGACATTTGAAAACCTTGGGAGAAGCATGGCCATCACGTCATGACTGATTATTACTCACTGCTTCGCATCCCGCCTGAAGCCAGCAAACTGGATATCATCAATGCCTATCGTCGCGCCAAACTTACCTTTCGCAAGGATTCGCTGGCGGTGTATTCCTTGTATACCGAGGATGAACTGGCCCAAATCCGGCAGCAGGTCGACAAGGCCTATGCAGTATTGTCGGATCGCGAGAAAAGGCAGGCCTACGATGTACAACATGGCTATGTGTCGGCTGCAGGAAATGAGGACAAGGCCTGGCTGGATGAAGATGAGCTTCGTGAAGAAGAGGAAGAATTCAGAGAGGTCTCAGCTGATGTTTCTCCCGCGGCCAATCAGGAGGGCGCCAGCAACGTCGTAACCCTGCATCGTCGCAAGGTACGTGATTACGATCCTGATCTGGAGCGCAGAATTCAATCGGCCGAAGAGTTTCCCGGGGCATTATTACGTGAGGTGCGCGAGTATCGCGGCATTAGCTTGCAGGAGGTCGCGGATCACACGCGTATTTCCATGGTCTATTTGCAGGCTATCGAGGCTGAGGATATGTCAGCACTTCCTGCCAGAGCCTATCTGAAGGGCTATCTGGGCCAGTATGCGGCGGAGATTGATCTGGAACCACACTGTGTTGTGCAGGGTTATCCGCCACTATCGACTGACTAGTCTATTCCCGAACGAATAAGGGAAATTCACCACGAAGTCACAAAGGATACGAAGAAAGAAATACAATCCGGATTTCGGGTTTGCTTTGTGTCTTTGTGATGGTAATTCAGCCCTGATCGGGTTTAACGCTGTGTGAAGCGCCGCAGAAGTGGCAGGACACGGTAATCAGGCCATGCTCATCCTTCAGATCCTTTAGTGCATCCTGCGACATGCCGGCCAGAGAGCGAGCCATGCTTTCGCCGTCACAGCCGCAGTGCCATCTGTACTCATCCCTGCCGACAATCTTCATACCCAGGGGTGCAAAGGCCTGCAGAATATCCTCCGGTTCACCATCAAGGGCCGCATTGGGGATGGCGGCCATGGCCTCAACCGCAGAAAACCACTGGTCCTCGCCGGTGGAGCCGGGCATGGCTTCAATAAACAGGCCCATGTCGTGGTGCAATACGATATCGGCCCTGATCTGCGCCGACTGGGTCATATAATCGACCAGCATATCGGCGAGAAATTCGGACTTCGATTGTATGCTTGAAATATAGGGCTGACCGAAGCCCGGATCGCGCACCGTGGAAATGGTCACCGGGCTGCCCAGCCAGGCAACGGGTGAGGCGGCATTACCCTGTGTGCTAATACCATCATTCCAGTCCACATAACCGCGCACAGCACCACTCCTGGTTTCGGCGAGGATGCGGGTGATGGGGGCGTGCCCGGCACCATCGAGTTGCAGCACCTGACGCACACCGCCCTTGCTGATGGAAAGCAGCAGGATGGAGCCAATAAGTGCCTGTGCGAACAATTCGCTTGGTGCGTGTTTATCACCCTCGACCAGTCCATGGATACGGCAGGCCTCTGCACGAATATTGCTGGCCTTGATGATGGCGCCACGGGTTTGCGCAGCGGGTAGCAGAAAGCGAATCAGGCTGTCTGCAGCAGGTTTTGTTTTTACTGAATCTGAAGCTGTAGCCATGCCTGAACCTCGGTCAGTGAGGCGAAGCATTGTACCGCTCCGACATCGCACAACTCCGCAGCCGTGAACGAATGGGTCAGACCGATGGCCTGAGAGCCGGCGCGCAGCGCGGATTTGATGTCGGCCGTACCATCGCCGATCATAATGCTTTCTTCAGGCCTTACACCGAGCGCCTCGCAGGCCAGCTGCACGGTGTGCGGATCGGGCTTCTGACGTCGCCCTTCACACAGGCCGATTACGGCTCCCAACTTGTTGCCCCAGCCGAGAAATTCCAGCTGTTTATCAGCGCGAATCTGGCTCTTGCTGGTAACGATAGCACTGGCGATACCTTGCGCTGCAAGCCAGTCGAGCAGTTCGACAGCGCCCTGCATAGGCTTCACATCGAACAGCTTCTCATCATGATATTCGAGGAAACGGGCAGAGGCAGCCTCACGCTGCTCACCAAACAGGGAAATCATGCTGCATTCACCGCGCCCTGTATGGCGAATGACTTCATCATCCGTCATTTGCGCCAGTCCGAAATCGGCCAGGGTGCGATTGAGTGCAGTGATAATCGGGCGAAAGGCATCGACCAGGGTGCCATCCATATCAAGCAGAACGGCACGGATTTTCTGCGGTTTGATGGTGGTTCCTTCTGGCATCGCTGGCTTACGCGTTTCGCAACGCGTCCATGTTCTGCAGCATCAGGGCGCGCAGCCTGCCGGCCATCGGGCCGGGGATGCCCTTGCCGACCGGTTTGTCATCCATGACACAAACCGGAAGCACAGCATTGGTTGTGCTGGTCAGCATGGTTTCGGTGAGACCGGGCTCATCAAGGCACCAGGGGCGCTCTTCAATCTTGATGCCCGCTTCACGGGCAACGCGGATGAGCATGCTGCGGGTGATGCCGCCCAGAACCTGATGATCCAGCGGGTGGGTGACCAGGGTGCCGTTGATGGCTGCGAAGATGTTGGTTGAACAACCCTCCAGCACATGACCCTCGGTATCCAGCCAGAAGGCTTCATCGGCATGTTGCCGGTTGGCCTCCTGCTTGCCCATCACGCTGGCCAGCAGGGCGATGGATTTGATTTCGCAGTGCTTCCAGCGGAAGTCCGCCAGCGTGATGGCTTTTGCACCACTGGTCAGCTTGGCTTCGGAAGGCTTGGGCAGATCGGCTGAGGTGATAATCAGCGTCGGTACCAGATTATCCGGGGCCAGATGCGCACGTGGTGCCACACCGCGCGTGACCTGGATATAGATCATCGCATCGGGGAAGGGATTCTTCTGCCATGTTTGCCGCACCAGTTCTGCGAGTCTTTCCAGCGGGCAGGGCAGGGGAATATTGATAGCGGCACAGCAGCGCTCAAGGCGCTCCAGATGCGGCTGCATATCAAGAAAGTTACCATTGAAACAGGCCACAACCTCATACACACCATCGGCAAACTGGAAGCCTCTGTCCTCGATATGCACCATGGCCGATTCCATCGGCAGGAAATGTCCGTTTACATAGGCTGTCTGTTTCATATGTTCCGACTCACTGTGCAGCCGCCGCGCTGTCGGCCGGGTTTTCTTCCGTTGCGCCAAGCTCGCTTGAGGTCCCTTCATCGTCTTCACGACTTGACCACCACAGGCGAAGGGCGTCCCATTTGCGACCGAACCATGATGCTTCGGCCACGGCACGGCGCGACAACATGGGGATGGAGGCAATGACTTCTTCGCCCTGTTTGTTTTTCATCACAGCTTCAATCGTGCCGATCTTTTGTCCTTCAGCTATAGGGGCAAGGAGCGGGGCCGGATAGCGCAGGCGGAAAGAAACAGCTGATTCGTTGCCTTTAGGGACGGTGATCCACACCGGCTTGGCCGGCAATAACCAGACATGATCCTCGGTACCTTGATATACTTCGACCTGACGCCGGATATCACGCTCTGTCGGGCGCAGGGTGACGAAATTACGAAAGCCGAATTGCAGCAGGACGCGTGATTGGCTGACACGCTGATGGTCGGAATCGGTGCCGAACACTGCCGAAACCAGACGCGAACGGTCCTGAGCGGCAGAGGCAACGAGGCAGAAGCCCGCTTCCTGTGTGTGCCCGGTCTTGATGCCGTCGGCTGAGGGTAGGGTCCACAGCAGGCGATTGCGGTTGGGTTGCGTGCTGCTGCCATAGGTATAGCTGCGTTCGCTGAAGATTTCATAATGTTTGGGGAAATCGCGCCACAAGGCAGCACCAAGCAGAGCCATGTCGTAGGCAGAACTATAGTGATCCTCAGCGGGGAAGCCGGTGGCATTGACGAAATGCGAATCCTTCATGCCGAGTTCGGCGGCCTTCCTGTTCATGCGGTCGGCAAAGGCATCTTCACTCCCGGCCACATGTTCGGCCAGGGCAATACAGGCATCATTGCCCGACAGGGTGGCGATGCCATGCAGCAATTCTTCGACCTGCGGATGCAGGCGAGGTTCGAGAAACATTGTGCTACCGCCGATTTTCCATGCCTTTTCGCTGACAGAAACTGTTTCATCCAGCTTCAGTCGACCGAGTTTGATATCTTCGAAGGCGAGATACAGGGTCATCATCTTGGTCAGACTGGCCGGCGGCAGCTTTTTGTGAGAATCGTTTTCAACCAGTGTCTGTCCGGATCGGGCATCAAGCAAAACCCATGATTTGGCCTCGACATTCGGGCTCTTCGGCCATGATGCAGCCTCTGCTACCCCCGTGTTGATCATGATCAGGCAGATCAATGCCGTGCCAAGTAAACGCACTACCATTGCCAGTTCTCCTTGTTGTTGATTTCGGGAGATATCTCCCAACGATGAATTTCGCTAAGCGCCGGAGGCTGCACGCAAAGGCGGTAGGCATGCAACATCATTCTTGCATGCTGTTTTCCGGCATAGCGCGTATCCCCCAGGATCGGGCAACCCTCGGCGGCCAGATGCACGCGCAGCTGATGGCTGCGACCGGTATGCGGCATCAGTTCAAGCAGGGCACAATTACCTTCCCGCTGCACGACCCGTGCGGAGGTATCACAGGCACGACCATCAGGGTCGGGGCGGTAGCAGCCATGCCGGTTGCGCTGCGCCGAGATGGCAAGGGTGATACGTTTTTCATCCCATGCCGGTGCCGGCTCGACCACGGCGAGATAGGTCTTTTTCACACACTCGGACCAGTGGGCCTGAATATGATTGAGTTGCTTTGGTGAACTGGACAGCAGCATCAGGCCTGAGGTGTCACGATCCAGACGGTGTATCGGACGCACCAGCTTTGCCTTCTCTCCGGTCAAGCCCAGCCAGGCGGCAATCTCCGCCGGCAGTGTGCCTTTTGAGCGATGCAGGGCCTCCTGAGCGTATTGCCCGGCGTGCTTATTGATGAGCAGTACATCGCCTTCCCGCCAGAGAACCTGGTCGGACGAGAAGGGGATAAGTTTTTCATGGTCGAGGATGACGAGACGAATGCGCTCGCCGCCTTTAAGGACGAGACCCGCCTTGCGGCAACGGCGCTTGTTGACGTAAACCCCGCCATCATCGATGGCTGTACGAATGCGCCGTTTGGACAATGGCAGATATTCAGCAAGCGCGTTATCCAGTCGTTTTCCGGCATTTTCCCTGCCGAGTGTGATGAGGTGATCCTGAAAATCACTCATGCCAACGCGGCCAGAACCTCATCAGCAGTGCGGCAGTGATGGATATGCCCGAAGGCTTCGTCGACGGACCATATCAGGCTTTGCCTGAGTGGTTCGATGAGCGGGGTCCACGAATCGCCGTAGACAATCAGCGGACGCTTTTCCAGCACGCCGATGGCCTGCAGATCCCAACTCATGGCCAGTTCGGCAAGCGTGCCTAGGCCGCCCGGAAGTACCAGATAGGCATCGGTTTCCTCAATGAGGATCTGCATGCGCTCGAAGAAGTTGCGCGAGCGTATCTCTTCGCTCAGATGATTGTCGGGTGGGGTAGGGAAGCGCTCCAGGGTAACGCCGCGCACATGACCACCGCCGGCACGGATGCCGCGGCAGATGGCCGCCATCATGCCCTGATGGCCACCGGTCAGTCCGTCCCAGCCATTGGCGCCGAGAAGTGCGCCAAGCGCCTCGACATCGGCAAAGCGCGGGTCATCCTCGGGAAGTCTTGATGAGCCAAAGGCTGTGATTCGGCGGCGGGGCGTATGCATATCCATCATCTCCGTTTGTCGTGGCTCGAATTATTCAATGACAACAATGGCATCGGTATAGCCCTTTTGTTGCAAATCAAGCACGGTGCTTTCGATATTGCGCACATCCGAGTAAGGGCCGATGCGTACACGATACAGGCGCTGCTGATTGTTCCAGAAGGGTTGCACGCGTACCGAAGGGTAATCGGCAGACAGGTTGCCGCGCAGACGGTCAGCATTGCCGGGCTGGCCGAATGCGCCGAGCTGCACATACATGCCGGGGGCGGGTGGTTCATTGGCTACCCTTTTGCTGGCAGGCATAGGTTCCGGAGGCGGTGGCGCGATCGGGGCATTTCCCGATGAATGGATATATGTGCTTCTGCCGTCCAGCGCCTGAACACGCACACGTGCAGTGCCCTGCTTGTCGTAGCCAAGCGCGTTGGCAGCGGCATAGGAGAGATCAATGATGCGGCTTTTAACGAACGGACCGCGATCATTGACGCGCACAACCACCGAGCGGCCGTTTTCCAGATTGGTGACGCGCACCAGAGTGGGCAGAGGCAGAGTTTTGTGCGCGGCGGACAGCGCGTGCATGTCGTAGTTTTCCCCGTTGGCTGTCAGCTTGCCGTGAAAATCACGGCCATACCACGAACCAACCCCCGTTTCATCGTAACCTGCAGCTGATTCGAGAGGATAATAAGTTCTTCCAGCGATATTGTAGGGTTTGCCTGTCTTGCGGTAGCCGCCCTGACCCGTCGGAATTTTAGCCTTGTTGTAGCCGCCACTCTTCGAATAATAGCCCAGGCCGCCGGAACAGGCGCTGAGCATGAGGCCTGCCGCGAACATTAACAGCACCCCGGAAAGTACAGATGAGTGCTTCATGCGCTGGTTCGGCACTGTTTGCAACCCAGCAACTCAGCCAGTTCGGTGATGGCCATGGCGTAATTGTAGGAACGGTTCCAGCGCGTGATGACGTAGAAATTGTAATGCACCAGCGCCAGCTGGCGGCCTCGGCTGGTTTGCATGTCGATGATTGTCACCTTGTCGTCCTGGCTCCATATCTCGGGAAGCTTGGGCAGGTGTTTGGAGAAGTCGGCAACGGTCTTCCAGTCCTTAAAGCCCTTTTTGGCCTGCGCCTCCAGTGCAATGGTCGGCTCCAGCCAGAAAGCGAGCGGTTTGCCCGCCTGCCAGTGATGCTCGTGAAAATAATTGGCCACGCTGGCAATGATGTCCGCTGGCGAGTCCCATACATCGCGCCGGCCATCGCCATCGGCATCCACCGCGAAATGGCGATAGGACGAGGGGATGAACTGTGTGGTGCCGAAAGCACCGGCATAGGAGCCAACAGGTTTTTCAGGGCTGAGCTTCTCCTCATCACAGAGCAGCAGGAAATGTCCCAGTTCACCACGGAAGAAATCGGCGCGCCGCGGGTAGCCGGCGGCCAGTGTGTAGAGCGCACTGAGCACGCTGTCCTTGCCGCGGCTGCGACCATAATGGGTTTCCATGCCGAGGATGGCGGCAATGATCTCAGGCTCAACGCCGTATTTTTTTTCATTCTCGGCAAATAGTTTTTTGTGTTGCAGCAGATAGCTTTTGCCCAGGCCGGCCAGTCGGTCGTTGACGAAGAGTGGCCGATACTCGGCATAAGGTCGTGCCTCGTACGGGGTTTGCATGCGTTGGATAATGCTGGGGATGAATTCGGCCTTGCTCAGCGCTGCTTTTACACTGGCCTGAGATAGTTTGAATTCGCTCGCTAGTTTGGCTGCCAACTCATCGTTGGAGATAAAAGGCGCGATGTCCTTGATGTCGTTCGCAGCCTTCCCGCCCATGGCGGACAGCAATCCGGGCATGCCGAGCAGTGCGACCGATGCGCTTATGCCCTGCAACAGGCGGCGACGGGATGCATTGCACGCATCCTCGGGGCATGCGTTATCTGAGCCGCAGTTCTGCGGGTACTTATGATCTGACATTAGAAGAACCTTGTGCTTGAAAGTCGTGTGTTGGAGGTCGGGAGATGGCTAAAAAACAAATTCGCGTTTTTCAGGCAGTCCTTCGATATTTTGCAACAGGGTTTCCAGAATTTCTGTGCGTTCAGGATGGCGCTTGCCGGTTTTGGCAATGCGAACCAACTTGACCACCGGGTTGCTGCCGACGAAAGCCACCAGACGACCCTTTTTATTCAGCATGGTCAGGAATTCCTGCGGAATTTCCTGTATCGCTGCACCGATAACAATAGCATCGAAGCTTCCGAGCGAGGCATGTGCTGCCGGGTCCATACCGTTGGCGCAGGTGACACTTGCATTGCTGATGCCATGCGAAGCCAGATTATTTTTCGCCATATCGGCCAATTCCGGGTGCAGTTCGAGGGAGACTACTTCAGCAGCATGCATGGCCAGCAGAGCTGTCAGGAAGCCGGTACCACTGCCGATTTCTAATATGCGTTCAGAGCCTTGCAGATCAAGAGCCTCAAGAATATTGGCTTCCTGCAAGGGGCTGAGCATTTCCTGATTGCAGGGAAGCGGGACGCGTCCTTCCATATAGGCAAGACTTTTTACATCCTCACCAAGAAAGGATTCGCGCGGCATGCTTCTCAGTGCTTCGAGTAGATCCGGATCAAGGATCTTGCAGCAGCGAATCTGGTATTCCACCATATTGTGACGAGCGGTTTCATAATCAATCGTAGTCATAACAGTGTCTCCCGAAAATCCGCGTTAGGATGCAACAGAGCAGCTGCGTTGACAAGGTGCGGTGTTGTTTTATGTCGGCAGCACATAACCTGTCCTCATCAGTAGCTCATAAGTTGTCCGGTCTGAAGATTACCCGAGAGGTAATCAGAGATGAGACGAACGACAGTGTTACAGGAGGTCAGGAAGATGAGATTTGATG
>Ga0210005_1000183_pt1 | contig 55424 bp, 45 predicted proteins | sample CryGey02umfilter_3_FD_183961 | JGI IMG/M metagenome (GOLD analysis project Ga0210005, IMG submission 183961) | Groundwater microbial communities from aquifer in Utah, USA - Crystal Geyser 4/9/14 0.2 um filter (SPAdes) (version 3) | ecosystem: Environmental > Aquatic > Deep subsurface >... | reverse complement strand
GAAGATAAGATTGGATTTGTAGGAAATAGTCAGTAGTCAGTAGTCAGTAGTCAGTAGTCAGTAGTCAGTAGTCAGTAGTCAGTAGTTAATATTTCTAATATGGCTGAGGAAAAAGACAATAGCAGCAAGATTTCGAACATTCTTTTCTTTTGTCGCGACTGCCAGAAAGTCGTGCCTGATCCTAAAAAGACTGGTGCTAAGTACGCGTATCAATGTCCTACATGTGACAGCAAGAACGTTGCTTTTGGCACAAAGAGAAGTATTTGCGACTACTTCCATTTGAAGGATAAAGATTTAGTTTAGGAGTTAGGGATTAGGGAATGGAGTTTTGTTTTTGTAAAACATTTTTTCACGTTTTTTTAATATCGGCGTGCTATTTTCTACTTGGCGTCAATTTGGTTTCAATCGAATTTCAAAAAACATATTGACGGTGAGTGGACGCTCACCTATACTCTGGCTACAAACAAAATTTTTAACCTTAAAACAAATGGCAGACGCAAAACAGAATGAAGGTCGCACCAAAGCTCTTGACTTAGCCCTTGAGCAAATTGAGAAGAATTACGGCAAGGGTGCTATTATGCGCCTTGGAGAAGCTAAGAAAATAAACGTAGAGACTATCCCAACTGGGTCTTTGTCTCTTGATATTGCTCTTGGCGGCGGTATACCAAAAGGTCGCGTTATTGAGATTTTCGGCCCTGAGAGCAGTGGTAAAACAACTCTCGCCCTGCACGTCATTGCGGAGTGCCAAAAAGGCGGCGGACAGGCTGCGTTCATCGACGCTGAGCACGCTTTGGACCCCGAGTATGCCGAAAGAATCGGCGTTGACGTAGAGAACATGCTTATCTCTCAACCTGATACGGGAGAGCAGGCTCTTGAAATCACAGAGACTCTTGTAAGGTCGAATGCTGTAGATATCATAGTAGTTGATTCTGTAGCAGCTTTGACTCCTCGTGCTGAAATTGAAGGTGAGATGGGTGATTCTCACATGGGTCTTCAAGCCAGACTTATGAGCCAGGCGCTTCGCAAACTTACAGCTGCCATATCAAAATCCAAGGCGACTGTAATCTTCATCAACCAGATTCGTATGAAGATTGGAGTGATGTTTGGCAATCCAGAGACTACCCCTGGTGGTAATGCACTCAAATTTTACTCCTCAATACGTATGGATATCAGACGTATCGGCACTATTGAAGGAGCGAGCGACAACGGCAAGGAGTTTGTCGGCAACAGAGTCAAGGTCAAGGTAGTCAAAAACAAGGTATCCCCCCCATTCAAGACAGCTGAGTTCGATATTATGTACAACAAGGGCATATCTAATAGCGGAGATATCGTTGACCTTGGCGTGCAATATGAGTTCGTTAAGAAAGCCGGCGCGTTCTTCAGCTATGGCGAAACCCGTCTTGGTCAGGGACGAGAGAATGCCAAGTCCTTCCTTGAGGCAAACGGGAAGATGATGGCTGAGATTGAGAAGAAGCTTAAAGACAAATTCATAATCAAGAAGTAGTTTGACTGAGGCATTGTATGCAAAACTCATGGACTATGCCCTGCGTGCTTTGGGCAGGCGGATGATGACTGAATTTGAGATACACAAGAAGCTCGTAGTTAAGCTTCGCAAGATAACGGACAATGCCGATGACAATGTTGGTGAAGATGTAGTCAAACGTGTCATGAATCGCCTCGTGGAGCTTGAGCTTGTTAATGACGATCAATATGTGCGGGATTTTATCCGAACAAAGCTGATACTTAATCCCAGCGGCAAACGAGGACTTCAGTCAAAGCTGCGACTCAAAGGAATCGACTATGATTTCTTTGAGAAGATCTGGGATGAACTGCAAACGGACGACCAAGATGTGCTTGAACGAGCTTGCAATTCTTTTGTAAGAAAGAAGGGCAGTATTGATTCTCGGAAACAGAAAGAAAGGCTGATGAGGTATCTTGCTTCTCGAGGATTTGAGCCTCATGCGATATACAAACAGTTGTCAAAATACTCATAAACATGTTATAGTTGCGGCGAACTTGAGTTTTACTAGCCTGGGTTAAGAGATCCTGGTTTTTTATTTTATAGCAAATTTATAATATTTATTAACTTATATACTGATATGCAATCACAATTTTTGGCAGCGATTAATCAGCTTGCCGACGAAAAAAATATCCCACGAGAAGCGGTTCTAGACATAGTAAAAGCTGCTCTGAAAACTGCTTACAAGAAAGATTTTGGCAGTCGGGAACAGAACATCGATATTGATATCGACGAGAAGACAGAGCTCGCAACGATTTACCTTGTAAAAGAAGTTGTCGCCAAAGTCGAGGACCCTGAACTCCAGATGAGTCTTACAGACGCTAAGAAAATCAAAGGTAAGGCGAAAGTTGGCGACGAGATACGTATCGACGTTACCCCAATGGAAGGCTATGGTCGTATTGCAGCCCAATCTGCAAAACAAGTTATTATCCAACGTATTCAAGAAGTTGAGCGCGACCTGATGTACGATACTTTCAAGGATCGGGAAAATGAGCTTATTAATGCTCTTGTCCACAGAGTTGAGAACAATCAGGTCTTTGTTGATCTTGGCAAAATCACGACTTTGCTACCTTATGACCAGCAGATCCCAGGCGAAAGATACTATGGCGGTCAAAGAATTAAGATCTATCTGGATAAAGTCGTAAAAACGACAAAAGGACCTCAGCTTATTATCTCCAGAACTCACTCTAGCCTAGTGCGAAAGCTCCTTGAGTTGGAAATTCCTGAGATAAAAGAGGAGATCGTTGAAATCAAAGGCGTTGCGCGTGATCCAGGTGTAAGATGCAAGATTGCTGTAACTTCGCATGACGAGAAAATTGATCCTATTGGAGCTTGTGTCGGACAGAAAGGCGTCCGTGTACAGAATATTACGAACGAGTTACATGGTGAGCGTATTGACGTCATAGAATGGGCAACTGATCCTGCCGAATATATCAAGAGAGCTCTCGCTCCTGCCGAAGTCAGCAAGATCGTACTAAATGAAGACCAGAAGCGTGCGTCTGTATATGTAGCCAGTGACCAGCGGGCACTAGCTATCGGGAAACAAGGTCAAAACGTCAGATTGGCTTCGATCTTAACAGAGTGGGAACTGGATATTTTGGATGTTTCCGATATGCCTGAAGAAAAAGCCAAGGTCGCTAAGCAGAAAAAAGAGGTTATGGATATTGAGTCTCTTGGAGTATCCAAAGATGCTGTTTCCAAGCTTGCTACCGCCAACCTTACACTTGTTGAACAGGTCAAAGGTTTGACTGCTAAAGATCTTCAAGATGTCGAAGGCATAACAGAAGAGGAATCTGAGGAGATAGTCGCAGCATTGAAAAAAGTTAAATAAAAGACCATCTAGGCCCTAGGAACCAAGATCGTCAGGCATAGGCTTGGCCTTCTTGGTTTTTTGTGGTAAAATATACTGATAGAATTAAACCTATTAATGAACGATACTCAAGGAGGAAACCAGGCGGCCACCGGCACAGGATCTGCTCATGTAGACCAGATTAATCGTAATTTCAAAGAGAAAGCTATTTCTGAGCGTGCCGCTGCTATGCATATGGATTATGTGAATATTGGCGCAATGCCTATTAATCCCGACTATCTTAACCTTATATCGAGAGAGGATGCTCACGAATCTTTCCTTGTCCCCTTTTTTAGAATTGGGAAAAAAATAAGGATAGCAATTGCTCATCCTACGAACCAGAAGGCGCTAGCTTTGATAAAAAAATTCAAAGAGGATGGGTATCAGATCAACATTAATCTAGCTACGGAAGAGGGCGTCTTGGAAGCCCTAAAGAATTATGAATCTTCCGAGTTTCAAGAAACCGATAAACCCGTTGAGAATATCTTTGACGAGTCTCAAATAGCCGCATATGAACAAGAAATAGAGGGTCTGCAGCAGCTTAAGGATAAACTTTCCAGCGTTACTGCCGAGGAAGCTTTGAATCTGGTTAACGTTGGAGCTATCAAAACCGGTGCTTCCGATATTCATTATCAACCCGAAGATACACATACTACTGTGCGTTTCCGTATCGATGGCGTTCTGCAGGATATTTTCCAGATGGATAAAAAAACTTACGAGTACCTTGTGAATCAACTCAAGTACAAGTGCAAGATGAAGCTTAACATCGCAACCGAGCCACAGGACGGAAGATTTTATTTCAATTTCAATAAGCGCAAAATCGACGTGAGGGTTTCTGCATTACCTACCGAGTATGGAGAAACTTTTGTACTTAGGCTTCTTGATAGTGGCAAAAAGGCTCTTACCTTCGAGAACATGGGATACTCCGGAAGGAACCTCGCTCTTGCGAAGGCAGCTACTAATATATCGAATGGCATGGTTCTCGTAACCGGTCCTACCGGGTCAGGTAAGACGACTATGCTCTATGCGATGCTCAGAATTTTCAACACTCCGGAAGCGAAAGTTATTACACTCGAAGATCCTATTGAGTACCATATCGAAAGCGTTGCTCAAAGTCAGATCAATGAGAAACGTGGTTATACTTTTGGATCAGGTCTACGTGCTATTTTGAGGCAAGATCCTGATGTCGTGATGCTTGGTGAGATCCGTGATAAAGAGACTGCCGAGACTGCAGCACAGGCTGCTCTTACCGGGCATGTACTTCTCAGCACTTTGCATACGAATAGTGCTGTCGAGACTATACCTAGGCTTCTTAATATTGGATTACAGCCTTACATGGTCGCGCCTTCTATCAACACAATCGTAGCCCAAAGGTTAGTCAGAGTACTATGCAAAGAATGCGCCCGAGAAGAAGCAACCGCTGATTCGGAACGTTCCGAAATAGACAAAGTCATTGCCGGAATTCGCACTGTTGCGCCTGATATGCAGCTTGAAGTTCCCGGCTTGATGAAAAAGTCCGTTGGTTGCGCTAAGTGCAGCCATACTGGATATAGTGGTCAAACTGCAGTTGCCGAAACCTTTGTGTTTGATGACAATATTCGCGACCTTATTTTGCAGAACAAAAGTACCCATGAAATCTTTGAAGCTGCCAGAGCACAAGGCATGCTAACTCTGAAAGAGGATGGCGTACTTAAGGTTGTCGCCGGAATAACTACACTCGAAGAGATCTATAGAGTTGCGAATGAGTAATGGACTTGTTTACGTCCTAATATATCTCATCGCTCCAATGTTTTTGATGTGGCCCGCTATTTCCAGTTCCATTAGCTGCCCTACTAGCTTTCTCGCTGGAATCCCTGTTTGACCTGTGATTTTTTCTATATGGACCGGCTTTGTTCGATCTAATAAATTAAGTATTTTTACCTGATTTTGAGCTATTTCTTTCGCCTTAGTCGTAAGATTTAGAGTCGTGAGCTTAAGATCTCCGATAATCTGAGATGCGTCTGTTAGCAAAACCGCTTGCTCCGATTTGATCAGGTTGTGGCATCCTTCCTGACGATAGTCCGTTATGTCACCCGGTATTGCATATACAAGCCTGTTCTCATGGAAGGCATAGTTGGCCGTAATGAGAGCACCTGATTTGCGCGGTGCTTCTGCTACTACTACCGCATGAGCCAGTCCTGCAATTATGCGGTTACGTATCGGGAACATGAATTTCTCCGCCGGCACGAATGGTGGTGCTTCGGATATCACGGCTCCGCCTTTTTTGATTATATTTGCCGCCAAATTGGTGTGCGGCTCCGGATACAGCTTGTCGAGTCCGTTCGCCAAAACCGCTATATTCGTCAGACTGCTCTCCGTTGATAACGTGTGGGCGTGAGCATCAATCCCATAAGCAAGACCGCTTATTATCGTAATATCGTAGCTAGAGAGTTCCTCTATTAGTTTACGAACTGTCTTGCGTCCGTATGAAGAGATTTTGCGAGTGCCGACTATCGCAATACATGGCTTCGTTGCGCATTTGAGTGACCCTTTGTAGTAAAGTGATACCGGTGGCACTGATAGATTCTTCAGATTCTCAGGATAGTCACGTGCAGTTATTGGCAATATATCCATTCCCAGCTCGCGCATGTTGTCATACTCTCTTTGTGGATCCGCCGCTACTTGAGCCCGCTGGATCGCCTCAATCGTTTCGCGATGAGCATTCTCGATTATGCTTGGGCTGAAATCCTTCCATGCTTCCTTCGCATTGAAATCGTATTTTTCAAGTATCCACGCCAGCAGCTTAGGGCTGCCGAAGAGGATTTTCTGCCACATGTTGAAATAAACTTCCTGCATAGTGCAGGTAAGTTACCATAGAGATATTAAAAAAATGTTAAATAATTTCTATGAACTCCGGCTCTTCAGTGAAATTGTACCCGGACTCCTGCTTGTCTTTTATTATCACTCCATCTTTCATAAGGATGACGCGCTTTCTTATGTTGTCGACCAAATACTGATTGTGTGTTGCAAGGATTACAGTCGTTCCACTGATATTTATCTTTTGCAGAATGCGAAGAACTTCTTCCGCGCTTTCCGGATCAAGATTGCCCGTAGGTTCGTCTGCTATGAATAGCTTTGGGTCGTGTACCAGCGCTCTTCCTATCGCTGTCCTCTGCTTTTCACCACCCGATAATTGATGAGGGAATTGATCTTGCTGCCTAGTTAAATTCACTATCTCCAAAACTTCCTTCACCTTTTTTTTTGTGTCGGCTTCGGCAGCTCCGCAGACCTCCATTGCAAATGCTATGTTTTCAAAAACAGTTTTTTTTGGGAGCAGTTTGAAGTCCTGGAATACGATTCCTATTTTGCGCCTATAGTCCTGCAACTTGTTTCTATCAATATCTGTTATATCAAACCCATCTACCGAGATCATTCCACGATTAGGCTTGAGCGCACCGATAAGGGCATGAATCAGCGTTGATTTGCCAGCTCCAGACGGACCGATCAGGGTTACAAATTCTCCTCCGCTGATTTGCAGATCAACGTCTTTGAGCACCGCGCGCCCGTCGTATCTTTTTGTTATGTTCTGGAAGAGGATCATTGGATAGACTGTAGACTGTAGACTGTAGACTGTAGACTGTAGACTGTAGAAGGTAGATGGTAGAAATCTTACTTCAATTTCTATTTATTTTGAAGTGACTTCTTGTTTATTGCAGGTATTTTTTGTGTACCTCTTTGAGTCTGCTGTTCGTTACATGAGTATAGATTTGAGTTGTTGTGATCGATGCATGCCCAAGCATCTCCTGCACAGCCCTTATGTCTGCTCCGTTATGCAGAAGCTCAGTTGCGAAACTGTGTCTCAAAATGTGAGGGGTCACTTTTTTGACCAGCCCTGCGTACCTTGCGGATTGCCTCACTATGTCCTGTATCGTATATTGAGTGAGCCGACGTTTCTCTCCTGTGCTTATATCGTCTTTGCTGCGAGTACGTCCATAATTTATGAATAACGGTTCGAAATTGTCGGTGCGCGTTTTTAAGTACTCCTCAAGCCATTTGGCACAACGATCGGATATGAATACTATGCGCGGCTTGCGCCCTTTTCCACGCACCATGAATTCGCGCCTCTTCAAATCCACCTGCTTTCGATTTAGTGAGTTGAGTTCGCTTACTCGAAGTCCCGTTGAGTACAGCGTCTCCAAAATAGCTCTATTTCGAAAGCCTTTCGGCGAGTTTAAATCTACGCTCTCAAATAGTCTTTCGAGCTCTTCTCGCGAAAGAAATTCGACTGTCCGCTCCTGGATTTTTGCAAGTTCGATCTTCTCCGGCGGCAACGTCGCATAATCATTTTTTGTTAGATATTTCAGAAATGCTCTCAGTGCTATTATGTGGTAGTTCTGAGTTTTCTTCCCAAGGTTCTCAGGCAGTCTGTTTAAGTGCAGCTGATACTTCTGAACCATATTTAGCGTTATCTCTTTTGGGCTTATATCCCCTGCGAATTCGACGAAACGAGACAAATAATGTTGATAATTCTCTATTGTCTTCTCTGATTGATTCTTGGCGATTTCCGCATGCTCAAGGAAGTCTGTGATCAGTTCTTTTATTTTTTTTGTACTCATGTTCAAATATGTGTGTCCTTCTCGATTTTACACATAAAAAGAAAAAAGTGCGAACATCTTGGCCCGCACTATGGATCTTCTCTTAGATCTAACTTTGAGTGGTTGCTACTGTGAAGTTCGTATTCGAGGCGTGAGGAGCGTTGTGTACTTGTAAGTACACGAGCAACGAATAACAAAGAATAAGGATTTCACCGTAGCAATCCGCAGGAAATAAATAGATTTCCTTCAATTCCGCGTCACTCCTCCTAGAAATACCTTCCAGGTATTCCTTCGTTGTTGTTCCTTGAATCGAAGAGAAATCTATCATATTCCACTTCGAAGTTAGATCTAAGAGCAGATCCCAGCTTCATATTTCAGTCTCTCCGTGTTTAATATTACGCTTACTTTGTTATAGCGTCAACATTCTATAAATCGTCTCGGCAACTTCTCCTCGACTGACGTCACTGTCAGGATAGAAGTATCCGCTATAATCATCCATAAGACCATTGTCCTTCGAGTATTGTACATAGGGCGCATACCATGCTGATTCATCTGTATCTGAGTATATGTCTGTCACAGCGTAGTCACTGACATCAATTCCGTAGCTATTCATGAGTATCTTGAGGAACTCGACTTTGTTCACCGGGTCGCCAGGCGCAAAACTGCCGTCCGGATATCCCGTAGCGACTCCAAGGTTATATCCTGCTACAACATACTTCTCGTACCAACTTCCAGCCTGTACGTCGTCAAATGGAGTAACGTCGTTACTTGTTAATTCCGGCACATCATGGCCGAAGCCCAGAAGCAGCATTTTTAGTATCTCAACTCTGTTGATCGACTGGCTAGGCTTAAAACTTCCATTCGCATAACCTTCTATAATGCCAAGGTCTTTGAGATAAGATATTGCCACTGCATACTCGTGGTTATCCGGCACATCAGTAAAAATTGAATACCCCAAGACATAGTCTACCGTTTGACCGCTGACGTCGAGAGAGTAGTCCGTCTGAATGTTTTTCACATATCCTACAAAACTCTCCTGGATGATGTCGCTCGGATAATCACCTAGGTACAGAGATCCGCTGCTCCGACTTGTACTTGCGCCACAGTGGGACTGCAAAAGGTCGTCGACATATATATTCATTCCGGTTGCCGTACCGTACTCTATCTTGATCTTCGTCCATTCATATAAGTCCAAAGACTCTTCGGAATATATATGATGCCATCCTGATGCATCGACACAGTTTGATGCTGTGTATGGATCGTAAAGATTAAAATCCAGAACTGCGTTCTCATCTATACCTAGCGATATAGATCCGTATTCCGGCACCTCTATCCCGATTGAGTCCATGACTGTGCCTATCTCCGAATTCTCGTCGAGATAAATCTCAAGTTCAATAGATCCATTACGCGGCACAGAGTAAACGCTACTCAAGTCCGAAGAGTAACTTGACGATGTCACATAATAGTCGTAATCATCAGGACCTTTTAGCGTCTCTATATCATCAAGGTAAAAATCTATAGCCTCTTGCGCGTACGATGCCGCTTCTTTCATGACAGACAGCGTGTTTTTGTATCCTAAGATGTAGTTCTCGTAAGCCAGCACATTGCCTCTATTATACTGACCTCCTTCCCTGTAGAAGTTAACCACTATCAGTAGGTTGTCAGCTTTTTTTACGTAATGTAGTGTGTTTGACTCTGATGAGTAGTTTTTTAGTAGCAGGTCGCTGGTTGATCCAGCTCCTGTCTTGTAACTAAAACTTGTCGCTGTCTGCTCCAGCAAGACCCACTCCCCTGTACTGAACTCTCTCTTATTAAAAAATCCTGCGAATACCGAATCCAGCTCTGATGACGAGCTGTATGATAAAACGTACATATAAATCATCGGTAATTCCGTATATAAAGAGAAATCGTCATCGTATAGAGCTTGGTATGTAGCCACTACTCCATACGTAGTCTCATCTCTACTTACTTCTTGCCAGTTTGAGTGATCCTCCAGCCCTTCTATCGCGCTTGCCTGAGGCAAGACCAACTCCAGATTGTCTTGTAATTCCTGAGCTGTTATTGCGCTGGAAAAAGCGTATGCCCCCTGAGGTGCAATCAACATTATTGCTGCCAATACTGTACTTATAGTTTGTTTCATTGTTCTGTGTTGCCACCTTAACATTAAACATTTAGCATTTTTTGGCAAATTATGGAATAATTATGTGCTGAGAATTCCATAATATTATGCCGTTATATGTTAGCAGATTACGCAGTATCAGACGAGAATAGCAAAGGACGAGCGTATCCTGAGCCTGTTACCTCCGGCAGATCCGCTTTCCAAAAAGATCGTGATCGCATAATCCATTGTCGTTCTTTTAGGAGGCTCAACTCAAAAACACAGGTTTTTGTCGCTAATCAAGGCGACCATTATCGCACCCGGCTTACTCATACTATTGAAGTTTCTCAAGTTAGTCGCGATATCGCCCGTGATTTAGGGCTAAACGAAGATCTTGCCGAAAGCATTGCACTGGCTCATGACCTTGGGCATACGCCTTTTGGTCATGCCGGCGAGATGGCAATGAACAGGTATTTGCACCAATTGAATCGCAGTTTTGAGCATAATGAACAGAGCAAACGCGTTGTCACACTCCTAGAAAGGATGTATCCCGACTTCCCCGGACTTAATTTGAGTTTTGAGGTTTTGGATGGTTTGTCGAAACATCAAACTCCCTGGGATAATCCGAATATGCAGATTGAGGCAGCTCCTAGTCTGGAAGCTCAAGTCGTGAATATCGCAGATGAAATTGCATACAGTAATCATGATATCGATGATGGACTACGCGCAGGGCTTCTTATTTGGAATGACCTCACATCTCTTCGAGTTGTTGACAGAGCTGTTTCCGAGGTTTTTGATAGATATGGAGACATCACAGATAGCAAGATTCGCCGTTCACGTGTAATTAGCACGCTTATTGGGATAATGATTAAGGAACTCGCCGACAATACCAAGTCTAATATTGAGGATGGCGGTATCAAGTCGCTATCTGATGTTTACGGTCAAGACACGCCGATAGTTAGCTTTGCCAGCGAATTCCGTAAGCAGATGCATGAACTCAAAGATTTCCTTCATAAAAATTTCTACCTGAATCCCGAGATACTCAAGCTTACAAACCGAGGCGAGCATGTTATTGAGAAACTATTTGATTATTACCTGAGTCATATCGATGAGATCCCTGCATACCTGCGTGGTGAGGACGACATTATATCTGTCAAAGATTATATATCCGGAATGACAGATACTTTTGCCGAACAGAAATTCGAGGATTTGTGCTAAAATGCTAACTACTAAGGAACCTACACTACTAACTACAGACTACCATTGAGATGCCCAAAATGTAGACATGACAACACCAAGGTCATTGATTCGCGAGATACCAATGATAACAAAGAGACCCGTCGCAGACGCGAGTGCGAGAAGTGCGAACACAGGTTCACTACTTTTGAAAAAGTTGAGACTTCGAACTTCGTAGTTATAAAGAAAAATGGCACACGAGAGTCTTACCATAGAGACAAGGTTTCACGTGGAATCTGGCGAGCTTGCGAGAAGAGACCTGTCACTCAGGAGCAAGTTAATGAACTTATTGATAATCTGGAAGAGAAGTGGAGTGCCAGTGGCAAAGAAGTCCCTGTTAAACAGATAGGAGAAGATGTCGTTGAGAGCCTCCGCAAACTCGATGAAGTAGCATATATTCGTTTTGCTTCCGTATATAGGCAGTTCAAAGACGTTGAGTCTTTTAAGAAGGAACTGACAGATCTATTGGGTTAATTCCTGAAGGCGCCGATTTGACGAGCCAACAAAAGCATGTCATGATTAACGCTCACGATTATTTAAATTTACAAATTTGTATAGAAATTATAAAAAAACGCCAAAAAAACGCCCTCAAAATGGCGGCGGAAGAAAATCTCAACCGAGAAATGCCAGATCGGCTCACTCCACTATGGATGTCGATCAGCTCATAAACAAAGTAAATGACGATGCTTTTATAAAGCCTGCCGAGCATGTTCTTCAGCACCAATTCGATGATTTCAAGATAGATCTGCGGCTTAAACGTAATATTGCAGAGAAGGGCTATATAAGCCCAACTCCTATTCAAGATCAAGCTATTCCACTTGGGCTGGAAGGAAGAGATGTCATCGGCATAGCCAATACCGGAACCGGCAAGACAGCGGCATTTTTGATTCCGCTAATTAATAAGATGCTGGGAGATAAAGGAGAGCAGGCGCTTATTGTTGCACCAACACGTGAACTTGCATTTCAGATAGATGATGAACTGAATCAATTTGCAAAAGGCTTCGGCCTCACTTCCGTTCTTTGTATAGGTGGCACCAATTTGATAAAGCAGCAGAGAGCGTTAAGGCACCGCGTTAATTTTGTTATCGGAACGCCAGGCAGACTTGTCGATTTAATGAACCGTAAATCCCTGGATCTTCATAGCTTTAAAAACGTTGTCCTCGACGAGGCTGATCGTATGGTCGATATGGGTTTTATCCGTGATATTCGGCTTCTTTTGGGGAAATTGCCGATACAAAGACAGTCACTATTTTTTACTGCCACACTTGAGTCGAAAGTTGAAGAGCTCATACGCAAATTCATGAATAATCCCGAGAAGGTATCTGTCAAGATCCGCCATACGTCCGCAAATATCGAACAAGATATTATTCATGTCCCGAGCAATAAAACTGCGAAACAGAAGATACTTACTGATCTGCTTCACAAGCCTGAATTTGAAAAAGTTCTGATTTTTTGCAGAACAAAACATGGAGCTAACAAGTTGGTTACAGGTTTGCACGAGTCTCGCATCAAGGCTGTTGCGATCCACGGGAATAAATCACAAAACTATCGCATCAAAGCCCTAACTGATTTCAAAAAAGACGATATAAAAGTACTGGTAGCGACCGACGTGGCTGCCAGAGGATTAGATATCAACGGAGTTAGCCATGTGATAAATTACGATATTCCTGCTAATTACGATGACTACGTCCATCGTATTGGCAGAACCGGACGAGCAGATCAACATGGTAAAGCGTTAACATTCGTCACTCAAGAGCCATAGGTAGTTTTTTGTGTATTGTGTCTCGCTAGGGCATCGCCACTTCGTGGCTGCTGAGCCGCTCGTCACAATCACAAAAAACTTAGAGTTCGTCGTGTCTCGCTAGGGCATCGCCACTTCGTGGCTGCTGAGCCGCTCGTCACAATCACAAAAAACTTAGAGTTCGTCGTGTCTCGCTATAGGGCATCGCCACTTCGTGGCTGCTGAGCCGCTCGTCACAATCACAAAAAACTTAGAGTTCATCGTCTCGCTAGGGCATCGCCACTTCGTGGCTGCAATAGGATTTTGCTCAACTCGTTAGAGATTTTGTTATCCTGTCGTCACCATGATTGCCAAAATCACTACTCGTCGTCCTTTGTCTTCTGGAAGTCTCGCAGAGCTCGTCTTCCATGCGACTGCGGAACGCAAAATTCGCTACTACCTTGAGCCGCTCGATACAATAATAAGAACCTCAAAGGATTCTTTGAAAAATTGCTTTTGGGTTGGGCATGAGCCTTGAACTATTACATAGGGGTTGCTTTTCTGCCACTTTTGTTTTATAATTTACTAATCAAAATAAAACTTGAACCAAATATATGAGCAGTAGTCACCACTCAAAGCACCGAAAAATCACTGTGATTTCCTCTGCGCTTGCACTCCTTGTATTCACTATGTCGGCTTTTTTGATACAAGCCACTGCAAACAAAGGAAGCGCCGTTCTTACGCGTGCCGACATGAAACATTCTCACAATTTCTATGCCAGCGTGCTCCATAATAACGATGCCGCAGCCAGGCAAAATCGCCAAATATACTTGGTAAGAGTAGATGACGCAGACTATCAACTATACGACTCCGCAGACGAGGAACAAGCCGCCGATGAGAATGTTATTTATCTGCCGGAGAAACAGGGCATGATGTCCGAGTGTCTTTATATCGGGCCTGATGAACCTACTTTTGCAGGAGAGGTTGTCTCCGTTACAGTCCCTGAATCTATTGGACCGGACCAAGTTTTTGACGTCGTGGTTGAGGTACTTAATACCGGTGACATCGCATGGTTCCGTAATAATTACTGCGAGAACCAAGTCAGTGTGAACCTTGGTACTTTCGCGGAAGAGGGAAGATCAAGTATTTTTGGTAGTAGCGAGTACGCAGTTTCCGGATGGCTTAATGATAGCAGAATCGAAATGACAGAGGCTGTTGTCTACCCTGAAGATATTGCAACTTTTAAATTCTCTAGCAAAAGTAACTGGGAAAACGTCTGGTACAAAGAGTACTTTGCGCCTGTTGCCGAAGGAGTGAGATGGATGGATGAAGCACTTGCGGAGGTGGATATTAAGATGGGCATTACAGATGATGTTGATGCAGGCATCATGGATATCGTTTCATTTTCAACAAAAAGTTCCGACCTAGAGGGTGAGAAATGGATCCATGCAGATCTTTCCGATCAAGAGATGCAACTCTATGTTGGAGAGACTATGATCTGGTCACTTCCTATGAGTTCAGGTGCGTGGGATACCCCTACGCCTACCGGAACTTACTACATCCTTAATAAACAGGAGCTTCGCATTGGCGGAGCATGGCCTCATTATTACATGCCGAATTGGATGGGATTTACATCTGTCGGACACGGCCTACATGCGCTGCCTTATCTTGCTAATGACGGTGGAGCATTCTGGTACGAGGCTCTAGAACATATTGGCACACCGGTAAGTCATGGATGCATAAGACAGCTTCCTGATGATTCCGAGAAAGTATTCGCATTCAGCGAAGTCGGAACGAAGTTGGTTATCGAGAAGTAAAATGCTTCTTCCAGCTCTTTAGGGCCTGTTCACATTACTCTGCTTCCAGTCTGCTTTTTATTTCGGATTCAATCATTTCCAGTCCACCTTCTCCAGCTTCACTAAGTATTTTCTCTACGGCATTGCCGAAAATTGGACGTAATGTTGACCCCAGTCCCAGCTTTAATATTCCATGCTCAAGTATACCCTTCATCACATTGCCTCCAAGCATAGCAAACATAACCGAAACCAGATAGACTGCCGCGCTTGACCAATCATCCTTGAGCGCCTGAGGGAACGATTTTTGAGATATATCAACGGCGCGTTCCAAATCAGCCCCTGTTAAACCTATTGCAGCGTACTGCTTCCTTGCTACATCCCTAGCCATTTCTCCAAAAATCAGGGCATCCATCATTTCCGCCGTCCCCTCTGTTCCCGGCGTCAACAGCAATGTATCTCTCACCCAAAGCAATGCATCTCTAGCTTGATCAGGTGCTGTTGGGCTGTATCCCGTTATCGTACCTCCTCCGGCCATTGCGACTGACGATTCTCTAACTTCCGTCGGATTGTATCCTTCTTTAACCTTAGTTCTTCTCCATTCTTCAGCTTCAGGTCTGTCGTATGCATTCCCTTCATCTTCCCGAAGAGGCACCAGTCCGTCTATTTCACCGTAGAGCTCCGCAAACTCTTCATCAGTTATGCTTCCGAAGTCGCTTGCAACGGCCAATTGTGCATCTATGCCTTCGGTCAAACTGATTATAAGAGCTCTAAGTTCGCGCTGTTCTTGTTTGAATTTATCTCGGAAAAGGCTTGCGTCCGCCTCTTCAAAGGCTTGTATCTCACGACCACTCTGCTCCCTCTGAGCATCAATTACCTCGTCAGTTGCTTGTATTAATTTGCTTTTTTCTGTTTCTTCGAGATCTTCATTACCCATGATCGCCATGTGCAGTTTACTTAGCTCCGTCCGAGCATCATCTCCATAATCCATTTTGTTTGGCATTTCATTAACCATTTTTCGAGGTTATTTTTTGTCTTTTTGCATTCTGGACACGAATCATATCTGCTATGTCTCTTTGCGTGTTCTCGAAAAACTGTTCTATCTGTGTGAGTTTTTCCGGAGTCATTTTGGCAGTCAGGCGTAGCATTTTTGCTTTCTGATCTTGTGTCAAAAAAGCTGCGTTCTCTACTAATTGTTTGATTTTAGATTCAGCCATATCCGTTAATTATACCATTTTTAGAGGCTTTTAGCTATCTGGCGAACCGAAAATAGTTTCCCTAGGTGCTTGTTTTTTTATATACTGGCATTCCTATGAACGACTCAATTCTTGAAAATCTAAATGAAAAACAGACAGAGGCTGTGACTACTACACACGGACCTGTCTTGATAATTGCAGGTGCCGGATCGGGCAAAACCAGGGCGTTGACTCACAGGATAGCCTACCTGATCCGCCATATGAAAGTGCCACCGTGGAATATTCTCGCAGTGACTTTTACTAATAAAGCTGCAGGAGAAATGCTTAAGAGGGTTTTTAAGCTTCTACATCCTGATGAGGCTGCAGCTATGCAAGACAGTGATATGGATGCGGCTAGCTTGCGTGGATATAGCCTGCCTTCGATGGGTACTTTTCACTCAATTTGCGTGAGAATTTTGCGAAAAGAGGGACACTTACTTGGCTATGAGAACAGTTTCACTATTTATGACGCGACTGATAGCGAGGTACTTGTAAAGCAGGTCATGAAACATCTCGCTTTTGACAGTACCAAGGTCAACCCAAAGGCTGTTTTGTCTCATATTTCCGGAGCCAAGAATCAACTTATCGGATGGGAAGAGTATGAGCATCAAGGGCACAATTATTTCACCGAAAAGGTTGCGGAAGTTTACAAAGAGTATCAGAAAAGGCTGAGGCAAAATCAGGCTATGGATTTTGATGATTTGATTATGCAGACTGTTAATATTTTTAATCAGTTTCCAGATGTTTTGGACAAATATCAGGAGAAGTTTAGGTTCATTCTCGTAGATGAGTACCAAGATACAAATCACGCTCAATACACTCTCGTGAAGCTCCTTGCCGATAAATATCGTAATATTTGCGTTGTTGGCGACAGCGATCAGTCCATCTATTCATGGCGCGGTGCTAACATGCAGAATATTTTGGATTTTGAAAAAGATTATAGCGATGCGAAGGTGATTCTGCTTGAACAAAATTATCGTTCCACCCCTGTTATTCTCGACGCGGCTCATAGTGTTATTATCAAAAATCAGAAGAGAAAAGATAAGAAGATGTGGACTAAGCGTGAAGGTGGCGAACATATTCGCATCTGGATGGCTCGCAACGAACGCGACGAAGCCGAGATGATTGCCGGCGAAATAGAGGATAGGATACGAGGATATGAAACTCCTGATTTTAGTAATTTTACTGTTTTGTATCGAACCAATGCTCAGTCGCGTGTACTGGAAGAGGTGCTTATGAGATACGGAATACCTTATCGGATCATTGGTGGTGTGAAATTTTATCAGAGAAAAGAGATCAAGGACCTGATTGCTTATCTTAGAGTTGTTAACAATCCTCATGACACCGTCAGCCTACTCCGCATACTCAATATTCCAGCCCGAAGTATTGGAGCCAAAACTATCGAAGTTTGTCAGGAAGCGGCAAACATCAGACAACAAAGCTTGTGGAGTGTTTTTGAAGATATTGAAATTGTGAGCGAACTGCCGGTAGGCAAGCGAGATGCTATTTCTAAATTTGTATCTATTATCAATGCTGGGCATCGTGAAAACCAAATCGGTACGGCAAGCGCCGTTATCAAGCATATCCTTATGGCGAGTGGCTACAAGAATATGCTTCTTGATGGCTCCGAAGAAGGCGAGATACGTTACGAGAATGTGCTTGAGCTTATATCCGTTGCTAGTAAATACGATAGACTTGAACCGAGTATATCTCTTGGAACTTTTTTGGAGGAAGTTTCCCTTATTGCAGATATCGATACTCTCGACGAGAGAGACAATGCCGTAACCTTGATGACTCTGCATGGAGCTAAGGGACTGGAATTCCCATGTGTTTTTATATGCGGACTTGAGGAAGGGGTTTTTCCTCATTCAAGGAGTCTTCTTGATCCTCAAGAAATGGAGGAAGAGCGCAGGCTTATGTACGTAGGTATGACACGCGCCATTGATGACCTATTCCTTCTGTATGCCGAGGAGAGAATGCTTTATGGAGATTATAAGTCCAATTCGCCATCACAGTTCCTTATGGACTTGCCGGAGGAACTTGTTGCCAGGAATCATGGTGGCATCAGCGTTCCTATGATGGACGAATTTGGTGCTCAGCCTATCCCTTATGAAGATGAAAACCAAGAACTTGCCGATCTTGCTATTGGAGATCGAATCTCTCATAAAATTTGGGGGGAGGGCATTATTACCGCCGTTGCTGGAGGGGTTATCACTGTCGCTTTCAAAGATCCTAGGATAGGGATTAAAAAGCTGGCTGCAAGCGTGGCGCCGATTAGTAGGATATAGGATTTTATTCGTTTGTTTCTGGAAGCTAGGCGAATAAGCTGATACACTGTTTACAATTATGAGAATTATTTTTATCGGAGATATCGTCGGTGAACCTGGGCGCGAGGCTACTCGTGAGATTTTGCCGCAGCTTAAGAAGGAGCTTAATCCTGATCTCGTAATTGCAAATGGAGAGAACCTATCCCATGGCAAGGGCATGAGCTCTGAGCATATGGATGAGATGCTTAAAGCCGGCATTAATTTTTTTACTTCCGGCAACCATATATGGCAACAGCGGAGTATTATGAGTCGAATTGATGAGAAAGATCCGCACGTAATTCGTCCTGCGAATTTTCCTCCAGACAATCCCGGTCGTGGTTGGCGCATCCTGGAGACGGCTATGATGAAGAGGCTACTCGTCGTCAATCTTGAGGGGAGAGTTTTTATGCATAGTGATTACGACTGTCCTTTTCGCACAATCGATAAAATCTTGGCTGACACCGCGCATGAACACCTCGATGGAATTTTTGTTGATTTTCATGCCGAAGCTACGAGTGAAAAAGTTGCTCTAGGACACTATCTTGATGGAAAAGTCAGCGCCATTGTCGGCACACATACTCATATACCTACTGCCGATTCTCAGATCTTGCCAGGCGGCACTGGATATATCACAGATGTTGGGATGGTCGGAATTAAGTATGGCGTTATCGGAGTTAATAAAGAGGAGATACTCAAGAATTTTCTCTCTCAGATGCCTGTGAAACATGAGATCGCTGATGATGGTCCTGCTGTTTTTGGCGCAGTATATTTTGAGATTGAAGGCGGTAAGACCGTCAAGGTCGAGCAGATTTTGCGGGAGGTTGTTCTGTAGACTGTAGACTGTAGACTGTAGACAAGGCGCAGACAGCAGAGAGATGGTTTCGCATCGCAAAACTCTCTTTTGTTTGGTATTCTGTGCATCGCAAATAACCAAAACCAAATGAAATATTACTATAATAAGAAAAGTCTTGTTTCCAGATTCCTATCCGTCCTTATTATACTTATGACCGGATGGACCGGAGCTTATTTCTATTATGACGTAGCCGAAGATAATACATTCCAGAACTATGAGGCTGATGAGGCCGAAACTACCGACGAGCAGATGAACATAGATTTGTTTTGGGATGTGTGGGCGATGCTAGATGATTCTTATATAGACGTTACCGTGCTTAATGATGAAGATATGATTTATGGCGCCATAGACGGGATGGTTGATGCCCTAGGGGATCCTTATACCGATTTCATGACTCCGGAAGAGACTTCCGATTTCATGGAAAATATGGGCGGCGAGCTCGAAGGTATTGGCGCCGAACTTACCGTAGAAGATGGAAGACTGATTGTTATCTCTCCAATAAAAGGTGCTCCTGCCGATGAGTATCTTTTGCCTGGAGATACTATTTATCTCATAGATGGTGAGCACGCTTCCGATATGACTGTCTTGGAGGCTGTTATGAAGATTCGCGGAGAAGCAGGGACATCTGTCGAGCTTACAATTATAAGGGATGGGGAAGACGATTACTTGGTTTACAACATAGTAAGAGCAAAAGTCGAAGTCAGTAGTGTTGATTTTGAACTGGTAGGCGAAAACTCTGATATAGCTCACATCAACATCTATCAGTTTGGCGATAACACCGCTAATGAATTCCAGAAAGCTGTGAATGAGGCCTTGCTAGACGACGTTTCCGGAATAATTCTGGATGTCAGAAATAACGGTGGAGGTTATCTCGAGACTGCCGTAGACATGCTGTCCGAGATCATAGATGGGCAAGAAAAGGCCGTTACAGTCAAGATGAGAGATGAATCCTTGGACGAAGCTCATTATACCTCGGGCAGTGCTAAGCTTAGCGGCATCCCGTTAGTTGTCTTGGTTAACGATGGATCTGCTTCAGCTTCCGAAATCGTTGCCGGAGCTATTCAGGACTACCAATCCGGCATAATCATGGGTGAACAAACCTTTGGCAAAGGCAGTGTGCAAATCATTGACGACCTGCCCGGAGGAGCAAGCCTCAAGATGACTATAGCCAAATGGTATACCCCGGCCGGAAGAAGCATCGACGACACAGGGATAACTCCTGATATATTGGTCGAACCTGACTACGACACCGAGGGAGATGAGCAGCTCGATGCAGCTGTATCTTACTTGGAAGGGAGGTAGCCCAAAAAAATAGTTGGTATTGATTTTATTCCCATTTAGGTATATTATGCGTACTTAATTTTTTCCAAAAAAAATCAGTTATGGAACGACATGAATTTGTTACGAAAGCGAAGGCTGCACTACTAAATTTATTCTTAACTCCTCATCCCGACGAAACTACGACGGACCAAGAATCTTCCGGAGATCTTGATCTCTCTCGCAATCTCTCTCGCAGGCGATTTTTGGGGTTGCTTGGTGGCGCTGTTGGTGCCACAATCATCGCTCCTTATGCAGGATGCATAAATAAGAATTCTGCTGATGGCGGCAATGATGCCGAAGATATTGCCGAAGATATTGCATCTCATGCGTATGATGTAATGGAAGATATCACGAATAGTCCAGAGCATGTCGAAAAGTATCTGGAATCAAGCGATGGCGTTTATTGGTTAATTACATTGAACTTTATAGATCTGGTGATGGGTCTTGCAGGTGAAAATGTCGTCATTCAAGCTGTACAGAAACTATCAGGCAAGGCCGGAAAAATCGGCGCTAAAGCCTCAGACTCTCTGGATCCTTATAAGGGCAAAAGTTTTTCGTCCATACTCACTACCGCTATAGCAGGTGCACTGGCCGGCAAAGGCGGTAAATACCCTAAAGCCGTAGAAAGACTCGTTGGTAAATATGACGCCGAACATGGTTTCAACGGCCACTTCCCGCATCCTAATTTGTACTTGGCTTTGCTACTCAATCTGTATATGGCATCAGGCGGACTTGGAGAGGAGAAAAAAGAGGAAGCACATCATGTTATTCATGAGACCGAAGTTGGGGTCGAACTTATTGCGCTACTCACCTCTGCGGCCGATGGCATTGATTACGCGGAAGGCTCTTTGTTCGCAAAATTCGAGGAGAACAAACAAGAGGAAGCTGATTCCTCGCAAGAGGTTACGCGCGAATCTGCCATAAGTGGAAACAAAGTCGCAATCGAACAAGTATCGAACCAAATCGGACTTCATATAGATGCGTTAACCCGTATCATAGGGCCTGCTCCATTTATGGCAGCCATGATGCAGGTTCCGCTATTCGCTTTTGGGAATGCCGACCTCACTCGCATAAGACTTGAGTCGGCACTTCCTGTTTGCAGGAGATTATTCGAATCCTTGAATCGGTATTCCGCTTCCGAGATAGAAAATGCTTTGAAGGAAGGTAAGATTACCGACAATCCACGCGTACAAGAAGCTTTGATTAATTTTTGCGCTGCTCGTGCCGACAAAGACGCCCCGTGCTCTTCCGAAGATTTGTCAAAAGCAGGAGAAGCTTTTTTTGCCAATCTGGGACTTGGGATGATGTCATCTACAATGGACGTAACCCAAGGACTTGCGGATGTAGCCCCGGCACTTGTCGGATCGTACCAGAGCTTTGGTGCTGATGAAATGATAAAGACCGCGACTGTTAATTACCTCTTGTCCTGCTTGAATGGGATTGCCGAGACGCGCCTTGTCGCGCAAAGATTGGGCGTCGACACAGGTACTCTTCTTAATACTTCGACGCTAAGGCATTCCGTTAATTTTTTCATCTCTTCGATTTTTAACTTTGTTGCCGGCGTAGTTGGCTTGGAAAGAAATTCCGGGGCGAGATTCAGTATAATTACAGGTATTTTGAACAACATCACCAATATTTTGAAAGCTGCTTCTGGAGGAGGCATGAATATACCTCGCGGTATTGCCGGATGCGAGGAAGATATGTCGCTTGTGAGACGAGCATGTCAGGATTTGGAGAGCGTGATACAAAATGAACTTATAGCGCTCGGTAATAGTCATGTTGCCGGAACTCAGGAGGACGAATCGTTGTCTCGCACTGAACTTGATGCTGTGAATAGCTTGATGAAAGCTCTGAAACAAGGTGACCGGTCAGCCGGCCATATATCTCAATGCGTAGGCGCCTTGAGTACCTCTCTTGGCGAGGCGTCACGAGGGGACTACGAGGCTGCTGGTGTTAATGAGAGACGCATTTCTATGATTGAGAGGCTTGGTCATATCGCAGAGATGCTTGAGCACTCGCCAAGAGCTCTTGATTCCTTGAGTTATGATTACTGGGAAATGCATGTCGGACCTACGTTGGCCGAAACCGTGTTTGTCGTTACCGCACAAGGGCTTAGCTTGAAAGGGCTTGAAAAAGTTTTGAACAGATACGCGTATCCGGTTCTGATAGGCATTGGAGATACCGTTGATAAAGTCGTACCAACAAAAGCCGAAGTAGATCTCGGTCATGGCAAATCATTGCAACGCTCCGCAGGAGAAGCTTCAAAAATAGGTCTTTCCGGCTTAATGCATAGCGGAGTAAGCGCGGTGGCGGATAACTGGGCCGATCAACTTCTACATGCAGCTCAACTGTCCGAGACCATATTCTTAGGTCCGATTTTGGAAGAATTCGGCATCGAAGAGTCCGAGATGACCATGCCAAAAAATGTAAACGTCGTTACGAAATGGCAACTTCTCGCCGAACAAATGGATGGAATTTTGAAAACTCGTAACGCTTCTCAAGAAGAACGAACGCGTCTTTCCGCCAGAATGTTCGATAAGTTTCTTATAATAAAATACGTGTCTATCTGGTTCGCGATTTTTGGCGGCGGAGAGAGTACGATTGGCAATTCACCGCATTTCAGAGCTTTTGTCAGAGAACTTAAAACGCTTATAACTCTAGGCATGAGCTTCGCTGATATTACAAGGCATTTCGCAGATCACTCAGAGAGATTTTTCAGAACTTTTGCATTAGGGTATTTGGTTGGTCCCGCTATGGAGATGGCGACAACTGATAATCCTTTCCTACCAGAGGACCTTGCCAAGTCAGCAGCCTAAGTAAGGTCTCTATTTGCATGCGGAATACGCTTGACTTGTTATGCTAGATATGGTTTAATTACTTTCCTATAAGTTATTAAACAGCTTTCGCCATGAGTAATCTTTCTTCTGAAACAATCCGATCAGGTCGCAATGCACTTGCCGCCGCAGTACTTACTCTCTTTGCCTCAGGATGTACTCATAAAGGCGATAACTGCGTGAATAATGGGTTTGATTCCTGCGATCCGACTATCACCGTAGAAGTCGAACGCGCTATGCATACTTGCGACAAATTCCCTACTCATAGAGAGTCCGTTGATGTCATTGGTACCGTAGTGACTTCTACAAGAGACTCTTACCGCGTGCGATGTTTCGTGGACACTCACAGTTCGACTCTTGATCAGGGGTGGGAAGAGATGGATGTTAAAAATACAGACTGCGATGGGACTTTTACAGCTCATTGGGAGACCCGGAATGATTACGATCTGGATGAGCCTTGGGTTGGAGTTGCTTGCATAACTACACCTGCTAACGACGAAGACGATTGCGACGGATATGCCGAGTGGCTTGATAATACCAATGCAGATGGAATAGACGAGTGCCTTGATAACAATACAGCTACTCAATTCGGATACACCGGCTGCGAATCTTCCGAGCCTGCCGACAGAGATATGTTCGATGCTTACGCCACTTATGCGGTGCTTCTTATCGCTAACGAATGTGAGAATCCTTGTGCGGAGGAAGAAGCCGAGTGCGAAGAAGCTCCGTCCGACTGCGAGTAATTTCGTTAATTTAAGTTGATTTATCCGTCTATTTCCCTATAATTTCTGCGCATTCCCGCGGAAATATAAGGAGAGATGGCTGAGCGGTTGAAAGCGGCGGTCTTGAAAACCGTTAGACCCGCAAGGGTCTCCTGGGTTCGAATCCCAGTCTCTCCGCCAGAATAAGCCCGCACCCCTTCATGGGGTAAGGGGTTATTACTGATGTAGAATTGGGGTGAGAACCCAAAGGGTTCGCTACTTCAAGGAATATGCGAGAGTCGCGTGACTGCTTGCAGGCACATGACCGAGCATGACGCAGGAGCATAGCTTTGCGTAGCAAAGCGTCATCCCAGTCTCTCCGCCAATTCAAAAACAGTTCAGCCTTCAGGTTGGAGTGGTTTTGAAGCGTGGGAAGACGGGGTCGAACCGGGTTCGGGTCCCGAGGATAGTGAGAGTAATGCCGGAACGGAGTTACGACATTACCGAACGACGCAGGAGCATAGCGAGTGAAACGAGCGTCATCCCAGTCTCTCTGGCGGTATTTTGCACTCCTGCGATAATTACCGTCTCGGAACCTGCTTTCCCGCGCCTTGTATTACTCCGTAACAGCTAATGAATGTTGTTATCGGGACTGCAAGAATCAGTCCGATACTGCCAACTAGAGTCCTCACTATCTCCGTCGCAATGATTTCGTAATTTATGATATGAGCGAATGGCTGAGGATTGTCGATAAACATCATCATGAGTGGCATAGATGCACCGGCATAAACCAATATCAATGTGTTAATCATAGAAGCAATATGAGTGCGCCCTACTGCAAAAGATTTCAAATACAACTCTTTGAATTTGAGTTTCTTGTTTGTTTCAAAAATTTCGTGTACCAAGGCTGTCTGCGTAACAGTCACGTCGTCAACTACGCCCATAAGACCGATAATAATTCCCGCCAAAAGTATTCCGACCATACTGTATTCTACGTCATTAAGTCCTTGCAAAAATCCCGCTTCTTCGCTTGCGAAACCGGTGAGTTTGGTCGCTGATACAAATACGGCAGCCATCAAGCTTGTAATAACCAACGTGATCACCGTACTTATCGTTGCTAGGTGAGTTTTTTTATTGATTCCGTACGACACATAAAAAGATAATGGCGCCAGAATGACCGAGCCCAAGATCATAACAAAAATCGGATCCGATCCATTAAGCAGCATCGGCAAAAGAAGCTTGAAAATCACAACAAAAGATAGCCCCATCGCCAGCAAAGCACGAAAACCCGTCTTGCCGGCAACCAAAATCGCCAAACCTACAAAAATCACGAATAATACATAGATAGGTCCTGTCCTTATATAGTCGCTAATATAATATATGTCTTCACCGTCAATGCTCGTGATATGAGTTACCAATACCTTGTCCCCCTCTTCAAACAGCATCGTGCTGAGTTTACTCTCCGTTCCACTCTCTATCGTGACTGTGGCGCCATCCTCCAACACTACTGCAAGCTTCTGATATATCTGAGTGCCTCCGTAAGATTCCACTTCTTTCTCTTCCAACACTTGCTCTATGACACCAGTTGTCTCCGTTGGTCCTCCCGGCACTTCCTCTTCCGCCATGGCTACGTTGATAATTGAGAAGCTGAGAAGGATAACTGAGAATATATATATTATTGTCTTTCGCATGATTTGGATTTATAAAATCTGTCCTTCGCAGTATAGCTGCAATCTTATTCGATGAAAATATCTCGGAGTAAATGTGCTGAGCGTTATATAAAAAGCACTATTGTGGATTATAGGGCACTAAATTGCCTACTCTCGTTGTTGTTCTCAGAGTCATACTCTTGGTACGTGTGAGTGTAGTTGATGTAAATATCAACATCGAAGGACAAGATGCCACCTTCAAGATATGCGTTGTATATCTCCTCTGTTCTATCTGAAAAATCCAGAGTTCCAGTTATTACCCTAGAGTTGCCTGCTTCTATTTCGACATTATCGGTGATGTCCATACCGAAATACGATGATCCTGCTCCTGTCACCCAGTAATCTCCTTCCAAATAAATGTCACCAGCAGCCATTGGGCGTGTTGCACTTGCCGATGCATCTTCGTTGTTGGAAACTGTAATCATAAAGTGCAAGTCGCCATCAGCACCTACTGTCACAGACATATCCGTTAGTTCCAAATCTCCATAAGCATCAATATCATAATGTTCTAGATAACTGATGTTGCTAGGCAACATTCTGGCATATATGTCTTCCAAAGTGTACCCTGCTGTCGATTCCGTATATGCCACTGCCTCTGTGACTTTTGATTCCAGCTCTGCGCTTGGATCAATTGAGTAATAACTGTCAAAGAAGTCGTTAAATCTCGATTCTATACTTAGAAATCCATCCAAAGTTTCTGCTAGAAAAGCTGCGGAATCTTCGAAATCCTGATATGTCTCTGCTTCGAAATCCCTATTGATAAACTCCCAATAATAATTGTCTTTCAAAGTTGCGAAGTCTGCCGTCAAGGCATCCGCTTCGTCTAACAATTCATCCATTATTGCCGAAGATCCTGTTGCGCCTAACAGCGTAGACAAACTGGATTTAACCGAACTTCCTTTTGACGGCGCGACCGGTGTGTTTGTTACAACCGATGATGTTTTGGATGGCGTGGAATCGAGAGACATCCTACCTTGCAAACTATCCGTAGATGGGAGCAGATATATTGTTGCACCTACCAAGGCGCTGATTATTACCGCACCAGCTATGAATATTTTCTTTTTGTGCATAGATTTTGTTTTAAATAATATTAATTAATTATAACATAAATCTACTCTCTCCTCAACGCCAAGGACTTCCTCCCCTTACTCGATTTATTGTTTTACTTAGTGCTCTATTTTTGGCAATATCTTTGTGCCTATGAAAATCAAAAGAGTGAGATACTGACAGATGGTTTAAATAAAGTAACTTTTTAAAAAATGGCTTATCAACCTAGCGAGAAATTTATGCAAATGGCGATCGACAAAACACGTGAAGGCGTTCTCAGTGGGCAAACCCCTTTTGGCGCCTGCATAGTGAAAGATGGAAAGGTTGTAGCTTGCGAACATAATACAGTGTGGCAGGATACGGATATAACCTCGCATGGCGAAGTCCATACCATACGTGCCGCTTGCAAAGCTATTGGCAGTATCGATCTTTCCGGATGCATTCTTTACTCAACATGCGAGCCTTGTCCGATGTGTTTTTCCGCTATCCACTGGGCACGCATCGACACCGTTGTTTATGGCGCATTTATCGCCGATGCACAGGATGCTGGGTTCAATGAGCTCACTATCTCCAACGAAAAGATGAAAGAGTTCGGGGGCAGCCCTGTAAATTTTATTTCCGGCTTCATGAGAGACGAGAATGTCGCACTGTTTAAGCTGTGGAAAGAGCAGGGAGCTAACAATGTGTATTAACACGCCCTAATGGGAAAACGTTTCAGAAAATTTCGTCATGATTGGAGCCTTTTCATGGGAATGCTCGCTTCTATCATTTTTGTTGTTGGAGGGCTTTTTTGGCTATTTCCATGGTTCCTAAGTACTACTCAAAATTGGCTTATAGCAATTCTTGCCGTGTTTGTATTGATTCCTCTGTTCCCTGTAATTTCAGGCGTATTGCAAGGTGAAGGCAAGTCTATTAACGGGCTTTTTAACGAGTATTTACATACAGCCCTTGGGTTGTTTTTTGAAATCCTATATTTAACAATCTGGATGCCGATTATAGGACTTGGCATTGCGGCAGTGATTGGAATTATGCTCATTATTGTGACCGTGCTAGGTACCGCCATGTGGAGTGCGCAAGAATACCTTGGCGTTGGCTTTGGAGTGTCGGTTTCAGGCGACGAGGTGATGCATTTCCTTGGTATTACAGGTGTTATTGTTGTGTGCGAGGCTGTTTTCTGGAGTATTGCGTATCTTTTGCGCAAGAAAAAGATCGAAGATAAATTTGTCGATGCTTTTTTGTCCATGGAGGGAAAATGCCATGACTTCGTAGACAGCAGTTTTGGCAACGAGTAGTTATAGATCCCACGTTCTCGCCTGAACACTTTTGTCGAAGCTACGAGTTATCTCGCCTTCGATTATTTCCATGACTATTTCACAGGCAACATTGATACGAGCTTCAATCAGATGTCCTGCGTACGCCTTGTGATCCTCATCGCCAATAACAATGTGCAGGTGAGGGTAAGGCTCTCCATCGAGCATTGTTATGTTGCCTTTTAGCGAGGCGATTTCGAGCATCCCCGTGAATGTTCGCGATGCGTATATACCTGTTATTGGGTCCATTGAGCCGATTTTTACGTCGCCGGTAGCTCCGATGCCTGTGAGAGAGGCTAGCTTGATCCCTTCGTCTACGCAGGCTTGCTTCACGCAGGAGATTATTTCGTCGCCTTTCTCCAGTTTTATCATCAGTCGTGAGCCGATTTTCTTAATTTTCATGCTTGTGAATTTTTAGCCAGATTGCTTTGATATAAGGGAGTGCCAGAGTGGAAATCATGAATGCGATCGCAGGTACGATTGCACTGAGCCATGGATTTGGAATTTGAATTGCCTGTAAATACGCGCCGATTGCAATATATGTAAGAAGAGATAAAATCGTCCTTCGAGTGATACTTGTTTCCCACGCTTTATTTACTTCGACTTCTCGATTGCGCGCTTTTAGTTTTTCGATTTCTTTTTGAAAATCCTCCATATCTTCGCGGATTTAGATTATAATCCCTTTCCGGCGCCTATTGTACACGATAAATACTGCGTTATGAACGTTTTGCTAATCGATAATTACGACTCTTTTACTTTCAATCTATACCAGCAGATCGAAAGACTTGGCGGCGATGTAGACGTGAAGAAGCATGATGAGATTTCCCTCGATGATGTTCGCCCATATGATGCAATCGTGATCTCTCCCGGGCCAAAAGATCCGTCTTCCGCAGGAATATCTTGCGACTGCATTCGTGAGTTTTATGACAAAAAACCAATACTGGGTGTATGCTTAGGTCATCAATGTATAGGCGAAGTCTTTGGAGCAAAAACCGTTAGAGCACCACAAGTAATGCACGGCAAAACCACTGATGTTATTCATAATGGCGATGGTATTTTTCGCAACTCCAATAATCCACTAACGGTCGCCCGTTATCATTCCCTTGTTATTGACCACGTGCCAAAAGGTTTTGAGCTGACCGCCTGGACACCCGACAACGTGATAATGGGAATACGGCACGAGCAGCTCCCTGTTTTCGGAGTGCAATTCCATCCGGAGTCGTTCCTTACCGAAGGCGGAGACATTATTATTACTAATTTTTTGCATGCAAATTACTGAGCTTAAAATTCGTGATTTCGACCCTGTGTTTTTTTTCCTCAAAATGAATGATGAAACAGGAGTTAGTTTCCTGCATACGGGGCGCAATACGGAGGGAGAACGTTGGTCTATTATTGCGTGGGATCCGTCTGGGCATGCTGAGAGTTTTGACGATTTGAGAAGGCGTAAGCGTACCGAGAGCTGCGGCATTCCGTTTTGCGGTGGAGAAGTCGGCTATTTTTCTTACGACCTTGGATATGATCTTTTTGAGATTAAAAAGACGGCTACGGACGATCTTGGCATGCCGCTGATTTCCGCGAACTACTATGAGAAATTTTTATGTTTTGATAATGAGAAGCGCCTGCTTTTTACCAGTGCTCCTGATGAAGTCGAGGCGGTTTGGAGTCGAGATTTGGCCTGTAGAAGAGAGCCTTTCGGACTCGAGTTCAAACCTGAAATGAGTGAAGATGATTACGATGCAGCTTTTGCAAGAATCAAAGAGTATATTTTGGATGGTGACATTTATCAGGTTAATTTGACGCACCGCCTGGTGGCGGATTTTGACGGCGATTATCGTGCGCTTTTTGCGAAAATTTGCGGAGTCAATCCAGCCCCGTTCAGCGCGTACTTAGAAGGCGAGGGCTTCCATATTTTGAGTGCTTCACCCGAGAGATTTCTCAAGCTTAATGGCGACATTGTCCAGACATGTCCAACCAAGGGTACACGTCCACGTGGACAAACGCCGCCTCAAGACGAGATGCTGAAACAGGATCTTATGGAGAGCGAGAAAGAGGCGGCGGAGCTCTCAATGATAACCGATCTTCTACGTAATGATATTGGACAAGTCTGCAAAATAGGCAGCGTCCAAGTTATTTCGCATCGTGCTATTCAGGCTTGCCCTACCGTCTGGCACACTTACTCTCTTGTTGAAGGCGTTTTGCGCGATGACCTTGATGCCGTTGATTTGCTTAAGGCGTGTATTCCTGGTGGATCGATCACAGGCTGCCCAAAAAAGCGGAGCATGGAGATAATTGACGAGCTTGAGCCTGTTTGTCGCGGACCTTATACCGGAGCTATCGGATACCTGAGCAATTGTGGCAATATGGACACAAGCATCGTTATCAGGACACTGATTGCAAAAGGCGGAAAACTGTACTTGAATGTTGGTGGTGGCATAGTTGCCGACTCAGAGAATGATGCCGAGTATCAAGAGACTCTCGACAAAGCTAAATCTTTTTTAAACTTATAGAGATGAAGCCATTCAGACCTGAATTTGGAGTTTTTGAGACGATGCGTACTTATGGGCACGACATTTTTAAGCTGGACGAGCACTTAGAAAGACTATCTCGATCTGCCGAGATTGTTTACATGGAACTACCCAAAAGCCTTGCAGATATCCGTAGCCAAATTGAGAGCGAAGTTTCGCAATATGATGGCACTTTCCCAGTCAGAATAAGAGTTGTTGCTACTACTGATGATGTCATCGTCGAGATCTATCCTCTGAAAATCGATAATGATGTCTTCTGTGGCGTTTCGGCGACTTGTATGGAAGTTATGCGAGATCACCCCGAAGCAAAGGCTTTCCCTTACGACAAGTCCACAGATGCTCATGACGAAGCTACGAGGCTCGGACATTACGAGGCGCTGCTTGTGGATGATCGCGGATATGTGCGCGAGGGTGCTTACTCAAACCTATTTTGGGTGAAAGATGGGACTATTTTCACCACGGATAGACAGATCCTTAGAGGCGTGACCAGACAAGTGGTCATAGACCTTGTGCCTGTCTCTTTTGCCGAGGTGACTCCAGAGGATCTCTATGATGCGGATGAGGTTTTTATAACAAAAACCACCACCGGCGTAGTGCCGATTACGCAAATTGATGGACACGTCATAGGAGGCAACCAAGTTGGGCCTGTCGCAGAGAAGCTAAAGCTTCACTTTTTGGAATTTGAGCGCGAAGCTGAGTAAGTTCGCAAGTGGATGAAGCAGCCCTGAGATTACTATTACGATTATCGCATCAACGAGTCCTATCTTTACATATATTTCCGCGAATACTACTGCTCCGATTATCCAATCGGTTTGGTCAAAAGGAACCCATGAGTGACCTGGTTTGATTTTGTGCTGACGCTTAAAAAAACTCTCTACCGCATCCCCAATCAAGGCGCCTGCTCCGAGAAGGGGACCGAGTACCAACGGGTTTATTCCCGAGTAGTCGATTAGTCCTGATATTTTTTGCAAATATACGACAAGCGTTGCCATTAATATTCCGGCTATCAGGCCTCTCCATGTCTTATGCTCTCCGAATATCCTCTCGCCACGGAATTTCTTGCCACCGTCTATCGGATAGTTGAGAAGCGGTACTTTTTTAAATAGCACCGGGCTCATATTCGCTATGCCAGCCGGCAGAAATAGCCATAGTAGTTTGAGGATGTCTATAAGCATGTTCCATTAATACCTTGATTATTCCTTTTAGAAAAGGTAAAAATTGTGTGCGCGTTTTTTGATTTTTCGTTCTGACTGAAGCATAAGCCACAATCGCGGAGAGGTACCCAAGTGGCTGAAGGGGCGGGTTTGCTAAACCTGTAGGGTGGTTTTACCGCCGCGGGGGTTCGAATCCCCCCCTCTCCGCCAGCTAGATTCGGCCCTATTCTATATTTATAGGGTCGGATTTAGCTGTGTTATAATCATGTAGCATAAACCCTGTATAAAGCATCATGGTCATCATCCTAAAAAGTCTCGCCGCCGCCATAATCACAGCTATTATCCTTTTGGTTACGCAATTTGTCGGGCCTAGATTGGCCGGTGCCTTGGGTGGAATCCCTATAGTTTTCGCCGTTTCATACGTGCTATAATCACGATGAACGACAAAAACTCCGCCAGAGAGTTCCTTGTTGGAGGAATTTACGGAGCAATCGCTGCTATCTTATTTAGTGTCCTCCTGATTTGGTTTAATTCGCAGTTTCCAAAATACCACTGGATAAGCTTCGCTGTTGCGTACGCACTTTGCTTTGCTTTTGCATTTGGCATGGCTCATTTTACCACTACCGCCAAATAGCTAGTTCTTGAATTCGAATCTCGCCTTGAAATGTCTTAGTGGCAACTCTTTGCCGTATATGACGTCTGTCGGTGGGATTTTATCGCGATTTTCGTATATCTCTTTGACAGCTTCGACTACCGAGTCCAGGTCTGTCTTTTCATATCTTAAGCGAGGTACTGCGAACCTGACAAAATTCACTTCCGGGAATTTTTCCTCGTTTGTCTCCCCGTTGTAAGAGCCGAATGCGAAATACCCAAGTTCACAGGCACGATGCCCGTAAGCAGCGAGTAGTATTGCAGTGAATGATATTCCTCCAAAGTCGCCGGGCTGCATATTCGTTCCTTCGAAGAATCTGTTCACGTCAAGGTATACGGCGTGTCCTCCAAATGGCGTGAGCACCGGTATTCCCGCATCGACCATCGCTTGTCCGAAGTCTATAACTTGCTGTACTCGAGCATCCAAGTATTCCTGCCTTGTGATTGTTTTTAGGCCAACAACCAAAGTCATAATATCTCTGCCGGACATGCCTCCGTATGTGGGGTGTCCTTCTTGCAAAATCTGCAAATTCGTTAACATGTCGGGGATCTGAGGATAGCTTGCCATGAACTTGCCTCCATCTCTAAGGAACAAACCTCCGCCCATGTTGGAGAGTCCGTCTTTTTTGAAACTTATTGTAAATCCATCGGCGTATGAAAACATTTCGCGCACTATCTCTTTGATCGATTTTTGAGCGTAGCCTTCTTCGTTTTTTTGGATGAACCATGCGTTCTCCGCGAAACGACATGAGTCCAAAAATAGTGGCTTGCCTGCTGCATTAGCTATCTCGGAAGCTTCCTTGATATTGGCCATTGATACGGGCTGACCTCCACCTGTGTTGTTTGTTATTGTGATGTAGACCACGGGGATCTTGTCTGCCGACTCTGCGAGAAGAGTCTTCAGTCTATTCGTGTCTATGTTCCCTTTGAACTTGGAAGTTGAATTTGGGTCTTTCAGCTCCGAAGAGAAAAGATTTACGGCCTCGATCTTGTTGGCTTCTATATTCGCTTCTGTCGTATCAAAGTGCCCATTGCTTGGAATTATCTGCCCTTCGCCAAGCGCGCCCAAGACAGAAAAAAGAGCGTCTTCCGCAGCACGCCCTTGATGAAACAGAAAAGCATTCGGTCTATTGGCCGTAGGCTCGTTCCAAAATCCTTGTCCGAAAGTGTCGTTAACCGCATCTCTCAGCATGAAGTATCCTTTGTTTGAACCGTAAGATTCATCTCCCATGTGCAGTGCCGCCCACTGCTCGTCTGTCATTGTCGTCGTTCCAGAGTCTGACAAGAAATCGCATCCCGTTATCATGTCCGCAGGGAAGAAAAACACATTGAGTCCTACCTTCTCCATCATCTCCGTTCGCGCTTTTCTGTCGTGCACCCCTTTGAATGACACCGAATGATTGAAGTAAGGGCGTGGCTTTACAGCCAAATTTGCCTCCCCCTTAAGAGCTTGCATCAAGTTATCCATTGATCAGTTGTTAAATTTACGCACATCATTCTATACGAAAAGTCATAAAAGTTGTAATAAATCCCAAAAGCAGCATTATATGATAGGACTTAGGATTTAGGATTTAGGATTTAGTTGATGGATAAATTATAAATAACTTATAAATATGGAATCGGACCAGCAATTAGTTGCTGCCGCCAAACGTGACAAGACGCAGTTTGTAAATCTGTACGATAAGTACTTCGATCAGATCTACAAATACATGCTGACTCGCGTCTCGGATGTGCAGCTAGCAGAGGATTTGACCTCTCAAACTTTCCTGATCGCCCTGGAAAAAATCGACACTTACGAATACATGGGCAAACCTTTCTCCGCGTGGCTCTATCGTATCTCTATCAATGAGATGAATTTGTATTTCCGCAAATCCAAGAAGGAGCAGGATGTGTCCATCAAAAACTGGCATGAGACAGAATCCGGTTTTGAACCTGCGGATGCAGGCCTCAAAGGCTCTGAAAATGAAATAGACCATCTGGAGAAACTCAAAGTTCTGAATAGTGCGATGAGGCAAATGGAAGAAGATGACCAGGACATCTTGTCACTCAAGTATTTCGAAGAGTTGTCCTATCAAGAGATAGCCGATGTACTTGGGATCACTGTTTCCAACGTTGGGGCGAAATTAAATCGCGCGACTGCGAAACTGGCGAAAACATGCAATTTTTAACCTTTTAAATCATTATGAACAATATCGACGACAACATGAAAAAATTATCAAAAATCCTGAAAAATCGCTCTGTGGCGGGCTTTAAAAACGATCTTAGGAATACATTGCTACGCAAGGCTAACGAGATAAATGCAGTACCTGTAGCTTCGCTGAAACCTTCCAGGCAGTGGCATATGCCAAGACTCCTGAAGATTGCTTTTGCACCAGCGGTTGCCGGTGCTCTGCTCGTAGCTGTCCTGTTTTATTCCGTGTCTCCGGGAGGAGTCTTGTTTGACTCTAATTTGAGGCTCGTAGATGTCGCCGCCGCAAAAGATTACTATGTTTTGACTGCTATTAGTGAAGGCCCCGATGGTGTTGATAGTGATAGTGGCTTTTTGCTTGAAAGCAAAGGGCCTATTGATGCAGATGCTGCAACTTCCGCTATCTCTATCAGTCCTGATTTTGATATAGAGGTCTACCAAGAGTCCGACACCAGTGTACTTATTATGCCTGCTGCTGATTTGGAAGAAGGTGAGGTCTATCAAGTATCTCTAGATGCTACGCTGATCCCGGAGAGCCCATATCCGATGGAGTACTCATGGGCTTATCAAATATCTGATGATTTTGCTATTCGTGGCAGCTACCCGGCCGATGAGTCCGCGGCTGTCTCCATTGATACAGGCATTGAAGTTGAGTTCAATTCTTACGGAGTTACAAGTGATGACTTCGAGACTTATTTCGACATAGATCCGTATACCGATGGTCAATTCGAGGTACAGGGCAAGACAGGGATTTTTGTACCAGACGGTATGTCCGATGGCACTATATATACAGTTACTATTTTATCTGGGCTACCTTTGTCCGGATCTGACAAAGTCCTTGCCGAGGACTATATCTTTCAGTTCGAAACTAGCGGCGAAAGCGGAGACAGCGGGAATCTTGGATTTTATAGGGATCTGTATGAATTCTCTACAAGCGCCATTCCATCATTCACGATGTCTTATTATGGATGGGACGAGGACGAGGCTGAAGTTATTGACGTTACCGTGTACCAGTATTCAAGTGGCGAAGATTACATGGGTAATATTGAGCTTAAGGATGCCAATATTCCAAGCTGGGCCAGATATGCGTCTAAATACTATTCCCTCTCTACGGATGGACTTTCCACTGTCCTGGAGTCTTCCGATATGGCTATTGTCGATGGCTATTACTCATCTAATCTACTGGTTTTGCCGGAGACTCTTGATCCGGGATATTACTTAGTGGAAGTCTCAAAAGGCGATACCAAAGATCAAGCTTTTGTACAAGTTAGCGATATGTCCGCGTATGTTTTCGCAGGGCAAGATTCTGGGCTGGTGTGGATCAATGACGTATCCACAGGTCAGCCTATATCCGGTGCAAACGTTGAGCTTGTTGGTACGTCTTACTCATACACAACCGATGCCGATGGCACTGCCGAGTTTGATCTGCCCGAGGTCAACAATGACGAATATGATTTTATCAGAGTCACTTATGGTTCTTACGAGACTTATTATGCTTTTGATTATGCCTCCGAGGACAGCATTGGTGCGTCTGATTATTGGAGTTTTTTGACTACCGAAAGGACGACTTATCATCCTACAGACAGAGTCTATTTCTGGGGTTATGTCGAGGGGCGTGATAGTGCTATCAAGGGAGATTTGACGCTAATCGTTTCTGATTATGCATGGTCTTCTGACATGGAATATATCGAAAAATATGGCACTGTTTACCTTGAGGAGTCTCTCTCTGTCTCTTCCGCTGAGCCTTTCGAAAGCTACGTCGACCTTGAGAAATATCCTTCCGGCGATTATGCAATCTACCTTTTTGATGGAGAGAATTTTGTAGACAGCGCGCAGTTCTCGGTTGAGTACTTTGTAAAGCCTGCATACGATCTTAGTATTGAAACCGACGAAACTTATGTATTCCCCGGCGACACTGTCTCCATAGATATTAATTCGACTTTCTTCGAAGGCACGCCGGTCTCGAATTTGGCCGTCAAGTATGCTCCACCTGTTGGGGACGATGAATACGTTGCGACTAACGACCAAGGGAACCTTGCTCTTGAGTATATTGCAAAGTCTAATAATTGCTCACAGACCTATTGTCCGTTTTTTGAATCTCAGTACGTCAATGTTTACCCTCAATACGAGGAAGAAGCTGACATATCCGGTGAAGCGAAAATCAAGATTATAGCTTCTACCGTAGGCGCTCCGGAAGTGTCTGCCGATCATGAATCCTTGCACCTCCAAACTATGAATGTCGATATAGACAAAGTCAGGTCTTACGATGGATACATGAGCGTATCTACAGACGAAATATACGGATCTCCAGCCCCCAACACTCAGATAGACGTTGATATCAAGGAGTATGTTGCGGACAAAAAGGAATCTGGCACTTATTACGACTACATCGACAAAGTTTCCAAGACTAAATATAGCTACACTTATGACTATGTCGATTATGATGCGTTCACTATTTACTCTGACGAGAACGGCGAAGCTGATAGAGAGCTTACCCTCAATGCCGATTCGTCTTATGTTGTTTATTACACAGTCATTGATCAATACGGGAACTACTACGAATCTTCCAAATGGATTTATGCCGGTTCTGCCGACAGCATGTACTATGCTGATTTCAACTATGTTGAGTTTGATAATATGGACGAAGACTCCTTCTCCGTTGGAGACAGTGTTGATATGGATCTTGCGTACTCTGTCCCTGACACTTTTGATGAAGAGAATTTCAGCTTTCTTTTCCTTGAGCTTCAAAGAGGTCTTAGGGATTATGAAGTCACTTCAAGTCCAAGTTATTCGGTAAAGTTCGATGAAGACATGATACCCGGCATCACATACAAAGCTATTATGTTTGATGGACAGTATTATCTATCAACTTATCCTGAGCAGATATATTACGATTATGAGGGCAATGAGAAACTCGATATAGAAATTGACGCTGACGCAGGCGAGTATAGCCCCGGCGATATGGCAACTCTTTCTTTCTCAGTGACTGATGCAGCCACTGGCAAGCCTGCTTCCGGAGCTCTTAACGTATTTATGGTGGACGAAGCTTATTATGCTCTCTACTCAGATGAAATCTCCGACCCTTTGAGCGACCTGTATGCTCCCTTGGATCCAGGATCCAGGTATGGCTATGCTTCGCATGTATACCCAGCTTATGACGGTGGTGGCAAGGGTGGTTGTTTCGTTGCCGGTACACAGATAATGATGGCCGATGGCAGCATGAAGAATATTGAGGATATCGAATCCGGCGATACTATTTTGACTAGGCGTAGCGAGTTTGATGACGAGCTTGTTACCGGCGAAGTTGCCGGTACTTACGAGCACTATGTTTCTGAATACATATTAATCAATAATATGCTTGGCGTAACGGGGGAACACGTGATGCTTATCAATGGCCAATGGAAGCTTGCGTCAGACATGACTATTGGAGACGTTTTGGTCGACGCGGATGGACATGACGTCTTGGTTGAGACTATTCAATATATTGATGAGCCAGTGTATGTATACAATTTTGAGGTAAAGGATTATCACACTTATTTTGCCAACGGGATTTATGTTCACAATGACAAGGGAAGTGTCCGTAGTGATCTCAAGGATACTGCTCTTTTTGATGTCATTGATCTTGGTGCAAACGGGGTTGGCTCCGTCACATTTGAGCTGCCTGACAATATAACTTCTTGGAGGATTGTTGCGACCGCTATCAGCGATGATCGCAAGGCAGGATTTGGAACCTCCAACCTTGATGTTTCTAAACCTGTGTTCGTTGTGCCTGTTATCAACGACGAGTATTTGACCGCCGACACTCCTACTATATCCGTGCGTGCTTATGGAGATTACCTGTCTGCCGGCATGCAACTTAGTGTTGGCCTCGAGTCAGGAAGTCTCGGACTGTCCGAGGAGAAGAGTGCTACGGCTTATGAAGCGGCTTACTTTGACCTTGGAACTCTAACCGAAGGTGAGCATAATATTACCTCATACGCAGAAGTCGATGATGAAGGAGATGCGCTTATGACTACCGTTACAGTGCTTGACTCTCATCTTATCGCAGAACAGACATGGAAAGGTCTTTTGTCGGAAACTCCTGGCATGCAATATGGCAGCTCTGGACGCACCGAAATGAGTTTCATGAATTACGAGGTCGGCGTTTTTTATAACGAACTTGTATCTGCCGCTACGTCCTCCGGTGACAGAGCCGACGAAGTCGCGGCAAAAGCCGCCGCTATCAAGCTCCTTAATGATTATTTCGGTGAAGATTTCTCCCCATACGAGTTTGACAATTTCTTATACCAAGATGCCGATGGCGGAATCGGTCTTTTCCCTAACGATAGCACCAGACTGGAGCTTAGTGCCAAACTTGCATCACTTGATTCCGGTCTTTGGGACACTGTAGGGTTGAATAATTATTTCCACAGTATCCTTGAGGGTGACGACTACACTCTTCTTGAAAAAATCCAGGCTATTTATGGCCTCGCCGCCGTTGATGACAAAATGCTGATCGATCTTGATTACCTGACGTCATCGTATGAACTCTCAGATGAAGAGAAGATTTATTCCGCTCTTGCATACATGGAGATAGGGTCCAAGGCAAAGGCTATCGACTTATATCTGTCCGTAAACGATGAGGATTCTTATCCCCCTCTGATGGCTGTTTTGGCAGCCCAAATTGGCAGCACGGATCACTATGACTTTTTCTCTAATATTCCAGATGACGTTTATGACCTCAGTGTTGTTGAAAAAGTTATGTATGCAAAGGCCCTTCTGTATTATGGGGTTGATACTGAAGTTTCTTTCAAGCTCAACCGAGAACTGATTACATTGAAGAACGCAGAAATTCATACGGAAAGTATGCTGGCAAGTGAAGTTGCGAATGCGGAATTCTCCGAGGTTTCCGGTGACATCATGGTGATCACGAAGTTTTATGAAACTATGGATATTGAAATTGCCGACACCGATTCCGCTATCTCCGTTTCGAGATTTTATACCGTTGTTGATGGCACCAAGGGCTCTCAAACAACAGCTTTTTCTCCCGGCGACTTGGTCGAAGTCCACATAACGGTGGATGTGCCGACTTCAATGTCCGGTGCTTATAGAGTGACGGACTATTTGCCGAGTGGGCTTAAGATCACGTCACAGGCTACCAATGGCAAATATTATGACGATGATATCCGAACTCCTTACAATATCGATGGTCAATCCGCATCGTTCTATGTCTACAAAAACGACTATGAGGTAGAGACTATAAGCTTCTCGTACTATGCTCGCGTAATAAATCCCGGCCAGTTCGTATCCGAACCAGCAGTATTACAGAGCATGTCCGATCCGAGCATCATAAATTTCTCCGGAGGCTTCTCAAGTATAACTATTGAATAGTATAGCCGAGCTACCATAAAATGGCATAAAGAACGGAGGCTATTTTGTCCATATGGCAAGGCGTCAAAAACGAAGAATAGCAGAGCTATTTAAGGCTTTTGACAACAAAGCCATATGGCAAAATAGTCTTTGAGGTTTACTGCCGTTTTATGGTAGTTCGGCTATATTCCGCCTCTCTTTTATTACCGCTTGTGCCGCTGCCAATCTGGCTATCGGCACGCGGTATGGAGAGCAACTCACGTAATCGAGGCCTATTTCATGGCAGAATTCTACCGACCTTGGATCGCCTCCATGTTCGCCGCAAATTCCTATCTCTATATTCTCTTTTTCCTTGCGTGCGAGACTTACGCACGTCCTCATTAATGCGCCTACTCCATCTCTGTCAATCGTGACTGTTGGATCCTCCGGCATAATCCCGTTCTCCATATATAGTTGTAAAAACTTGCCTCCATCGTCGCGGCTTAGACCATAAGTTGTTTGAGTAAGATCGTTAGTACCGAATGAAAGGAACTCCGCTTCTTTGGCTATTTTATCCGCTGTCAGACATGCTCTCGGCAACTCCACCATTGTTCCCACTTTGTATTTGAACTTGATCTCTTCTCCCAGTTCATCGGCTACCTTGGAAATCATCTTCTTTACCGTTTTTAGCTCTTCTACGTCACTGACCAACGGCACTTCTATCTCCGGCTTCACGTTAATTCCCTTATTATGACATTCTATGCCTGCCTCCAGAATAGCTCTGACCTGCATTTCGTAGATTTCCGGATATGTAATGCCAAGCCTGCATCCGCGATGCCCGAGCATTGGATTTACTTCATGCAAATTCTCTATAATGTCGCGTACTTCTTCGTACGTCATGCCAAGTTCCCCTGCAAGCATAGCTGTTTTTTTTGTATCGCTTGGGTCCGGCAGGAACTCATGCAAAGGCGGATCAAGCAGTCTTATTGTAACTGGGAACCCGTTCATCGCTTCGAAAATTGCGATGAAATCTTTCCTCTGGACCGGCAGTAACTTTGATAACGCTCTCTTACGCGCCTGCGGATTGTCTTTGCTTATAATCATCTCTCGCATCAGAGGGATACGATCGTCTTCGAAAAACATGTGCTCCGTCCTGCAAAGTCCGATCCCCTCCGCTCCAAAATGTCTTGCCACTTCGGCGTCTTCCGGCGTGTCTGCATTCGTTCGTATATGCAGTTTCCGTATTTCGTCAGCCCATTGCATCAGATGCCCGAATTCGTCTTCGAGTTTTGGCTCTACCATTGGCACTTCGCCCAAGATAAGCTCTCCTGTTGTCCCATTTAATGTAATCAAGTCTCCTTCCTTTATTGTCAGATCTCCGACTATGAATTTTTTTGCTTTTCCATTTACTATGACGCCGCTTGCTCCTGCGACACATGGCTTGCCCATGCCGCGACAAACAACCGCCGCGTGGCTCGTATTGCCACCAGTAGAAGTCAGTATGCCTTCCGCCGCATGCATTCCGTGAATATCTTCCGGACTTGTCTCTTTACGAACAAGGATTGCTTTTTCACCATCCTCCACCATTTGCACCGCATCGTCCGGCGTGAAGACCGCTTTGCCCGTAGCGGCACCAGGTGATGCTGGCAGCCCTCTGGTTAATACCTTTAGTGGCGCCTTCGGATCTATCGATGGATGAAGCAGTTGATTCAGAACTTCCGGATTTATGCGCATCAGAGCTTCCTCCTTTGTGATAAGTCCTTCGGCAACCATCGCCACGGAGATTCGCACTGCTGATCTTGCCGTTCTCTTGCCATTTCTTGTCTGCAGTATGAAGAGCTTCCCTTTTTCTATGGTAAATTCCAGATCCTGCATGTCCTTATAATGCTGCTCCAATATGTTTTTTATCTCGAAAAGTTGTCCGTAAATCTCCGGCATACGTTTCTCAAGTTCATCAATCGGCTCCGGAGTACGAATCCCCGCCACTACGTCCTCGCCTTGAGCATTCATCAGATACTCTCCATAAAAAATCTTCGCCCCCGTAGACGGACAACGCGTGAACGCCACGCCCGTACCCGATGTCTCGCCCATATTGCCAAAAACCATCGACTGTATGTTCACCGCCGTTCCGATATCGTGAGGAATTCCGTTCAAATTACGGTACGTTCTTGCTCGTTTGTTATTCCATGATTTGAAGACCGCCTCTATTGCCAATTTAAGCTGAAGTGCCGGCTGTTCTGGGAATTCGCCTCCCGTCTCGGCGCTGATTATTTTTTTAAAAGTGCTCACAAGTTCTTTTAAGTCTTCCGCTTTTAGTTCCGTGTCCAGCTTCACTCCTCGCTTCTCCTTGAGTGATTCCAAGGCTTCTTCGAATTTGTCATGGTCAACCCCAAGGACCACGTCACCGAACATTTGCACGAATCTTCTGTACGCATCATAACAGAACCGCTCATCTTCGGTCTGAGATATAAGCCCTTTTACGGTCTCGTCATTGAGTCCCAAATTCAAAACCGTATCCATCATTCCCGGCATTGAGACTCTGGCTCCCGACCTGACAGATACCAAGAGTGGGTTCCCGATACTTCCAAGTTGTTTGCCGGAAGCGTCCTCGAGCTCGTGTAGTTTTTCCCGCAGTTGGTCTCCAAAATCCTCCGGATAGTCTCCGTTCTTCAAGAACAGATTGCATGTTTCCGTTGTAATCGTAAATCCTTGCGGTACCGGCAGGCTTAACTTGGTCATCTCCGCCAAATTAGCCCCTTTCCCTCCGAGCAGATCTTTCATATTTGCCGCTCCCTCGCGAAAAGAGTATATGAGTTTCATTGTCTTGGCCTTAGGTTTATAGGTATCTTTAGTATTACCCAGCTGCTGATTTTTGTCTAAATTTTCGAATTGCTTATACCGATTCGCAGTTTGTATTACATTTTTTGCAGCACTTCTATGCCCATCAGGTACAGGCCGTTCCTTATAACTTGCCTGACAGATTTAAGAAGCTCTATCCTTGCCTCCATAAGTCCCGTGTCCGCGTTTTTCACGCTGCTTACTCCGTACCATCCTGAGAATTCCGACGCCAACTCCAGCAAATAGTGAGCAATATAATGAGGCGAAAGCTCTTCCGCCGCCTTGGTTACTGCGTATTCAAACCCGTTCAACTTGCGTGCCAAGTCCCAATCCGATTCGGTTAACATATCGAAATTCGGCTCCGCGCTACTTTCGACTTTGCTGAGAATCGATGAAATTCTCGCATAAGCGTATTGCAAGTACGGTCCACTGTCTCCATCAAGCCTGACAGCTTTTTCCATATCAAAAGCGATGTCGTTCTTCGCGTGTCCAAATAGCATAATAAACTTAATGCCACCAATCGCCACCTTCTCCATGACTTCCGTTTTCTCTTCGTCAGTCATGTCCGATTCTTTCATGACTTTTGCCAGCTCTTTCTTAACCTCTTCTATCAAAAATTCGGCCGTTATAACCTCTCCAGTACGTGATGACATCTTGCCGCTCGCCAGATTGACCATGCCGTACGCCAGATGTCTTTGACGATCTTTTAGCCCCGGATAGATTGCGTTCATAGCCTCTATAACAACACGGAAATACTCCGCTTGTTCATTGCCAACAACGTGGATATTTAAGTCGAATGGAAAAGCTTCTTGCTCCAGTTTTGCCAGCCCCATTTCCTTGGCTTCGTATGTCGGGTTACCCTCTCCGGTTATGAAGACTCTATTATGAAGTCCGTGCTTCTCGCCGGGGAAGATCACGGCACCTTCCGATTTTTCGAACACTCCTTTGTCCAGATGCTCCAAAACCAAATTTCTTCCGAGGTCATAAACTTCGCTCTCAAAGAAAAGTCTGTCAAAGAAAGTTCCGAATCTCTCATATGAATAATCAAAATAGTCCAGACTCCACTGTCTGGTCTTTTTCCATAGAGGCATTATTTCAGGATCTTGTGCGTATATTTTCTTATTGATTTCATAAATTTCTTCCTTTGCATTTTCGTCTTTTTCAAAAGTTTGAGCACCCTTGGCGTAAACCTTGCCAAGAAATTCCGTTTTTGCCTGCGGCGTTTTGAGATCTTGCGGCTCTTCTTCATGCATATAGCCCCATAGACATTTGGCTACATGCAGCCCGACATCACCCTGATAATTGGCGCGAAACACCGTTGCGCCTTGAGCTGTCAAAATTCTCGCGAGTGATTCACCGAGGTTAAGCGTTCTTAGGTGACCTATATGGAAGGCCTTGTGAGTGTTCGGATGAGCAAATTCGACCATGATCTTTTTACCCTTGAAGTGAGATCCGTTACCAAACTTTTCGCCTTGCTCTCCGCTTCTCGCTATCTGTTTTCTTAGAGCTTTTTTGCTTAAGTGGAAATTTATAAATCCGGGACCCGCGATCTCGATTCTTTTAATCAAATCCGACCTGTCGATCTTGGAGACAAGCTCCGTCGCAAACTCTCTCGGGCTTATGTTTTGTTGTTTCGCAAGTTTAAGAGCTATAGAGGTCGAGTACTCCCCATGAGATTTGTCCGAAGGCTGTTCCAACGGTATTTCTGGCTCCGACGCGGCCTTCCTAACCAAGTTTTTAATTTCTTCCGATAACATCGCCGTGTAGTTTATCAAACACTTGGCATATATATCTAGTTTAAAAAAAATATTTTTGGTATAATTAACGGAGCGAGCTTACAAAATTCAATAAAATGATTGGGCAAATACTAATACTTCTCGTCTTACTCCTGCTTTCAGGATTCTTTTCGGCGAGCGAAACCGCGCTAATGTCGCTATCGCCGGCACAGGTAAGAGACATGGCTCACAAGAAGCTAAACGGTGCCATCGCCCTCAAAAGACTCAAGCGCAATCCACACAAACTTCTTATAACGATTCTCGTAGGGAACAATCTCGTGAATGTATGGGCTGCCGTTTATGCCGCTGTTGTTTTTGAACAAGCTTTTCATTCCGTATCGATTACTATCGTTACGGCCTTAATGACATTTTTCATTCTGATGTTCGGAGAGATCATGCCGAAATCTTTTGCTACAACTCATTCCAAATCGCTTGCTCTATTGTTCGCCCCGATTCTGCTTGGTTTTCAATTCGTTATTTGGCCGATTATTCTTATCCTGGACAAAATCATTTCCGTATTTGTATATATTTGCGGAGGAAAGAATGCAATAAAAAAGCTCGTTACCGAAGATGAACTCAAGGCTATGGTGACTATCGGAGTGGAAGAAGGGGAGATTGAAAAACATGAGCGCGAATTGATTGAAAATGTTCTTGAGTTCACCGATACGCGTGTCGAGGAGATTATGGTGCCTCGCGTAGAGATAGAGGCTCTGCCCGAGACCACTCACGTCAAAGAAGCTGCCGGTTTCATCGTCCATCATGGGCTATCTCGGGTTCCCGTGTACCGCCAAACCATCGATAATATTGTCGGCATAGTAAATATCAAAGATGTTCTTTCGGCCATGCATGGAGAGGATGACGACAAAACCCTTAAACAGATCGACCCGAGCAAAGCCCTGACAATTCCGCCTTCGATGAAAATCGATAGGCTGTTCCATATCTTCCAAAAAGAACGCTCTCATATGGCTATTGTCATTGATGAGCACGGAGGTACTGCAGGTTTGATCACTCTTGAAGACGTGCTCGAAGAAATCGTTGGTGAAATCGTCGATGAATCAGATATTGATGAGGAGCATTACACAAAAATCAGTGATAACACCGTCCTTGCAAACGGCAGAGCGGTACTCGAGGATATCAGCGATGAACTTGGCATCGTATTCCCTGAGCCGGAACATAAGACGATTAATTATCTTATTGTTGAAAAACTTGGTCGCTTCCCCAAGAAAGGCGAGGTCATTAATTTTGACAAATTCGAGCTGAAAGTGTTGATGCTTGATCGAAACAAGCATGTTGCAGAGGTTAGAATCAAGAGGACCGGCCGCACGAAGTAGGGCCTAGTGGGTGTATACGGAAATGGCGCCAGTCTTGATCTTTGTGCGTTTTTTTGGTATAATTTACTGATTTAAAACTAACTTTTAAAACAAAATTACCATGTTTAGGAAACTGCCTTCGCTGGCTATCGTGACTCTTCTATTGGGGCTTGCCGTGCCACATACTTTCGCTGCAGACGATCTGCAGGTGCCTTCTGATGTCGAAGGTCTTGTCGCTTACCCTGGCGATTCCGAAGTGATTCTCCAGTGGAACGTTGCTACTGACAATGTCGGCGTTACCGGCTACAAGATTTATTATGGTCTTGATAGTGTAAGTGAAGATGGTGGCAGCTACACATTGGGAAAACTCGAAGTTGATGATGACATATCTTATACTGTTGATGGTCTAGAGAACGGCGTAACTTACTATTTTGCCGTAACAGCTCTAGATGCTACCGGAAACGAGAGTGAATATTACAGTAATGAGGCTTCTGCTACTCCCGTATCTACTGACTCCGAAGACACAACCGCTCCTTATGTGCTTAGCGTAACCGCAACAAATAATATGGTGGTTGAAGTTGTTTTTTCCGAGGATGTCGATCTTCCTGCGAGCACTACATCGGCTTTTAATATCGTAAGTCTTGAAACCGACGAAGAGTTAGACATTCTTGATGCTTATCTTTCTGACGAAGACGCTAGGGCTGTTCTTGTCGTTACAGGTACTCAAGAGGAAGGTATGAGTTATATGATTACGGTAGGTACTCAAATAACTGATCTTTCCGGCAATGCTGTTGTAAGTGGTACTACTGACACTGCTGTATTTGACGGAGGATCTGAGCCGGTAGTCGAAGAGACAACCCCTGAGGAAGACACAGAGGACCATGACACTGCTTCGGAAGAAGCTGACGAAGTATCTCCTGAGATTTCCGGAGTCGAAGTTTCTAGTCTTACAGAGGTTACCGTTACTTTCAGCGAAGATGTTGTCTTGTCCGAAGATTCCGAGAACCTTTTTGTTATTACTCTAAAAGCAGATGAGTCGGAACTTGCTGTCTTGAGCGTGACTCAGGATGAAGGTGATCCATCCGTAGTAGTTCTCGAAGTTGAAGAGATGGCTGCGGGCGAAGACTACATACTGGTTGCAGAAGGTGTACGCGATATGTCTGGCAATGAGCTTACAAACACTTTTGATCGCACTGCCAGTTACAGTGCTCCCATTACAGAGTTAAGTGAAATTCTTACTATCGAAGATATTAACAATTTCGTTGGCGTTGCATCGGATGATAATTCCGTAGATCTTTCATGGGATGCGAACGACAATAATGTCGATATTATCGCAGACCAGCTTCTATACGTAAGTGACGACAATGGTGACAGCTACGGCGACTTTGAGTCTCTTGGCTCAGAAGTCACAAGTCACACTGTGAGCGGACTTACCGCCGGCCAGACTTATACTTTCAAACTTACTGTTGTAGACGTTGACGGCAATGAGACCGAAGGTAGTATTACAACTGTTACTCTTCCGGAAACTGGAGCAGGATTAGGCATCGTCCTTCTTGCAACAGCTCTTGGAACAGGGTATTTGAGGAGGAAGAGGGTGTAAGGTGTGGTTTTTCACGGAAATTTAATGTTGCTATGCTAGTTTGCATGGCATGAAAAAACTTCGCCGTTACATCGTACCTCTTGTTTGCTTGACCTTACTGCTGACGTGGATTCACGTATCCAGGCTATCCCATGGTCACTTAGTCGTGAACTTCCTCAATGTCGGGCAAGGGGATTCGATTTTGATTCAGACGCCGAGCGACAAAATCATCTTGATTGATGGCGGCCCCGGCACTTCTGTTTTGACCGAACTTAACGATGTACTCCCTTTTCTTGAGAAAGATATAGACTTGATGGTGCTGACTCATCCGCATAGCGACCATATCGAAGGGCTTGTCGCCGTACTCAAGAGATACAATGTAGATGCGGCACTGATTACCGGCGTCTCATATACAAACAGTTATTATGAGGAATTTTTAAAAGATCTGCCTCTTGAGGCTGATGTGTATTTTGCATCGGCCGAGCATGATTTTGATTTCGGCGATGGCGTTTTTTTGGATGTTTTGTATCCGTTTGACGAAATCTCGGGTAAAGAGTTCGACAATTTGAACAACTCTTCCATTGTTATCAGGCTTATTTATGGAGATACCGCAATTTTACTGACCGGTGATGCCGAAATCGAAGTAGAAGAGATGCTTCTTTCCGAAGGAGTCTTGCTCTCAAGCGACATCCTGAAAGCCGGCCATCATGGTAGCCGTACTGCGAGTAGCACTGCTTTCGTTCAGGCTGTCTCACCAGGGATTGTCGTAATAGAATGCGGATCTGATAATTCGTTCGGCCATCCGCATGACGAGGCTATGACTATATTTGAAGAAATAGGCGCCGATGTTTATCGGACCGATCTGGATGGCAGAGTCACTATGGTGTTCTAGGCTCCTCTACGCTCAATCTTGGCTCCTAAGCTGCGTAGCTTCTCGTCCAGCATTTCGTAGCCTCGATCTATGTAGTTGATATTGCTGATCTCTGTTTCTCCCTCTGCAATTAATGCGGCCAGCACCATAGCGGCTCCGGCACGTATGTCACAACTTGCTATCGGTACTCCGCGTAGCTTCGTCGGGCCGTGAATCAGCGCTTGGTCCGGACTTAACATGTCGATCTCAGCACCCATGCGTTGCAGTTCGTACAAGTAATTAAGGCGTCCTTCGAATAATGTTTCGTATATCTTGCTCTCTCCGTCAGCTTGAGTTAGCAGTACGGCGAATGGCGCTTGCAAGTCCGTTGCGAATCCAGGGTATACTGCTGTCCTTAGTTTTTCTACCGATCTTAGTTCTTTTACAGGCCTGATTATTACTTTGTTCTCACTAAGCTCGAAACTTGCGCCGACTTCTTCTAGCTTTTGCCAGAAACTGTCTAAGTCCTCGGGATGGCAGTTTGTCAGCGTCAGATTCCCTTTTGTCAAAACTCCCGCAAGTGCGAGTGTGCCGGTCTCAAGATAATCCGATGTTACAGCGTGATTTGCGCCGCTCAGTTCCGAGACTCCTTCTATTTGCAAAGTATGGCTACCAATTCCTGTAATCTTTGCTCCCATTTTGTTAAGGAAATTACAAAGATCCTGAACGTGTGGCTCCATCGCCGCCCATCTTATCTCGGTAGAACCTTCGGCCAGAACAGCCATCATTATCGCGTTTTCCGTAGCCGTTACACTTGCTTCCGCCATTATCACTCTGGCTCCTTTCGGTTTGCCAACTTTTAAGTGAAGCTTGGCTTCGTCGTCAACTATTTCCGCTCCAAGACTCTTGAGTGCATGAGTGTGTGCATGTACAGACCTCTTGCCAAGTACGCATCCGCCCGGAAAAGCCATTTGCACCTCTCCGGCTCGTCCAAGAAGCGGCCCCATAACCAGTATGGAAGCCCTTAGTTTTCCCACCTGTTCGTGACTGATCGATGTTCCGCTAATATCTTTCGCCTCAACGAAAACTTGATGATTTTTGAAAGCTACTTTCGCTCCTATCGATTCCAGAATACTAAGCATCGTATGTACGTCCGATATATCAGGCACATTATTAAGTATGCATGGTTCTTTTGTAAGCAGACATGCCGCAATGATCGGAAGAGCGGCGTTTTTTGAGCCGCTGATTGCGATTTCTCCGTTCAGCGCGTGTTGTCCTTGTACTAAGAAATTTGGCATAGCGACCGCTATTTTAGCAGGTATTTCACTTATTCAAAAATGTAAAAAGCTTTTGCCTTACGGCGTTTTTTCGCTATAATCGCTTGGCAAATCATTATGGGCAGGTTCCGGAGCGGTCAAACGGGGCAGACTGTAAATCTGTTGGCTCAGCCTTCGAAGGTTCGAATCCTTCCCTGCCCACCATTCAAGAAAGCTCCACCGAAGGTGAGAGCTGTTTTTGAATGCGGATCAGGAAGGATCGAAACCTAGGGTTCGGGTCCCGAGGATAGCGAGAGTCGCGACAGAGGCGAAGACTCTGGCATGACCGAGCGGCGCAGGGACAAGACGACCCCGCTTAGCGGGGGAGGCGTCATCCTTCCCTGCCCACCATGGAAATGGCTCCGAGCAACGCTCGGGGGCAGTTTTCATGTGGAAGGATGAGAACCGTAGGTTCGAGCTCCGAGGATAAAATCATAGGATTACCGAGCGGCGCAGGAGCCTAGCCGCCGCCATCGGCGGAGGCGTCATCCTTCCCTGCCCAATTTGACATCAAGTCATCAAAAGTATACAATTATAAGCGAAAGTAATACTAAGTAAACCAACATGGCTACAATTTCATTCAAGGCAGATGATCTGCTCAAAAAGAAGCTTGAGAAGCTTGCTCAGAAAAAAGGTATCAATACATCGGCTTATATAAAGCTGATTTTAACAGAGAAAATAAATGGTGAACTCATAATGACGACAGAAAACGGACTTACCGTTGAGGAGGAATTAAATATTTTGTATTCAGATGAGAATGACAAAGTTTCAGGTCCTTTTAAAACAGCAAAATCCGCTATGCAGGCACTAAAAAAATAAAATGCAAATATATTTCACAGAGAATTTTAAGAAAAAATTCAATAAACTTCCTGGGAAAATACAGGACAAATTTGAAAAGCGTTTAGATATGTTTATAAAAACCCCATCACATCCATTTCTTAAAGTTCATCCATTGAGAGGGAATTTGATAGGGTATAGAGCTTTCTCGGTTACAGGAGATTATAGAGTTGTTTATAAGTTAATAGATAAAAACAGTGCAAAATTCATAAGTATTGGCACTCATGCCCAGGTTTATGAATAACAACCCACCCCCACTTCAGCATTTTCAATTATTCGGCTAACAGGTTTAGAAAAACTTTGTCGAAACGGTCTTCGAATCCTTCCCTGCCCACCATCGACTTTTGATCGATAAGCTCTTGCGCTTGCCTAAAGCCATATCTCTCATTTGCTTTTAATAAATTTTCGGGTAAAATCGCTTTCCTTTTCTTTGAATCCCCATTTTGGACAAAAAACTTCGCGATCATATAGATGAGCTTGGAGGGAAGAACGGTGCGCTTGTTTATCTGCGCGAGTTGACGAGGGGGGGGGATTATGTTCTGCCTTTCGAGGTTCTCAAGGCTGGTGACCCTTATACAAGCGGAACTCATAGAGGTGTTAAGGCGGCATGTCGGGAGGTTGGTTCCGATAGGGTTATCGTCAGAACGAGTGAGCCGACCGACTTTCGAGGTATGGTTGACGCGATGCCGACAGAGGTTGTTGAAATGGGTTGGTTTTCTCGCCATAGTATCGCAAAGGTAATTGAGCAGGTTAGGCAGAGATGTGCTCATCCGGATGTCCTCAAATATGCCGCCGTCGAGGGATTTGGCTATGATCCGAAAAGGGTTAGCGTTTCGGTCACTCCTTTTTCCGGTTATCCGCATGGGCTTATTACGGAACATCCGAATCAGGATGGCGTAAGACTGGTTGATCAATGGGAACCTTATGGTGGTGATTTTGGAAATTGTAATGTTTCAGCGGATTTTTCTGGTGATCGAATGGCGTATCGTTATTCGGTCACACGTGAATTTGAAAAATATCTACCTGTCCAGGAATGGATCAGGGATTCCGGTGTTTTGGACCCGGATATGGCGTACCAGTTCGAATGTGGCGGCGGACGCCGCAATCCAATACTTTTTCAGGTTCGTGAGTTTGCCAGAAAGGTAAAGGCGAATTTTAGGGTTAAGAATCCCAAATCCGTATATATGCACCGTACCTTTGGCGTCACTCCCGAAGAAGGAATAGAGCTTGTTGTTGCCAGAGAACGAAGCAGAAGACTTTTATATGAAGAAGTACTGCCCAAACTTCCGCAGATGCAGCCTTTTTTATTGGCTCCCGACAATACTCATTCGCGATTGTTAATCGACGAGTCTCCGGCTCCCGGGCTCCTCGGGTATGCGACTCGCGATAAACCTGCATTATCTCATCAAGCCACAAGATTCGTACAAGCCGCGTTGAGACATCAACATGGTGTTGCTCAGTTAATGGATCTGCGTTTTTATAAAAAATACAAATATGGTCTGCCAAAAATCAGAGTGATTTCCGATGGGATTGAACAGAGGGTTGAGTCCGCCGAATAGGAGCGAAAATTTGCGGCAATTAAACTAGGCATGGACATATGGCGTCTTTTCCATGGTCAAATTAGGCTCGGAAACATGAGTATCTCTTTGTAGCCAATCTGGAGCCACCTGTCGGAGTCGAACCGACGACCCACCGCTTACAAGGCGGTTGCTCTACCAACTGAGCTAAGGTGGCTAATTTTTGTTGCTCTGTAATCGAGGACCCACCGCTTACAAGGCGGCTCTCTCTACCTACTGAGCTAAGGTGGCTAATTTTTGTTGCTCCGTAGTCGGGGACCCACCGCTTACAAGGCGGCTCTCTCTACCTACTGAGCTAAGGTGGCTAATTTTTGTTGCTCCGTAATCGAGGACCCACCGCTTACAAGGCGGCTCTCTCTACCTACTGAGCTAAGGTGGCTAAGGGCGGGCAAATGATATTTAAATTGTACTTTGTTGTCAAACCGATGTGCTTTTTGCTATGATTGAAGTCTCTATTCTACGCCGTGTAATCATAGAAATGGACATATCCAACATACGCAAAAACGAGCCTCTGAGTAAGCACTCTACTTTTGGAGTTGGCGGATTGGCCAAGTATTTTTTTGAGGCATCGGATATCGACGATGTTCCGGAGATCATTGCATGGGTAGAGTCCCAAGGTATGCGCTATTTCGTGATGGGTATCGGATCGAATATTCTTTTCAAAGATTCCGGCTTCGATGGACTTGTTGTGAAAATCACTGCAAAAAAAATATCTGCCGAGGGTGATACCGTTATTGCCGATGCAGGCGCGCCGATTGCAGCCGTAGCTAAGTTCGCTTGTGATAATGACAGAGGAGGCATGGAAGAGTTCATCTCCTTGCCCGGTACTGTTGGTGGCGCCGTTTATGGGAATGCGGGGTGTTTTTGGAAGGAGGTTTCTGATGTTTTGACGAGAGGCTGGGTACTCAAGGATGGAAAACTTACCGAGGTTGATAGTGATTATTTTAAGTTCAAATATCGATGGTCTGCTCTCAAAGATAGTCATGAGATTTTGCTCAAGGCAGCGTTCCGTACGGAAGGTGGCTGTGAGAAATCCCGCATGAAAGACGTGCTTGCTGTCAGGCGAGAGAAACAACCATGGGGAAAGACGGCCGGATGCTTTTTTAAGAACCCCGGATCTACGCCCGAGTTGTCCGCAGGCTTCTTAATCGACAAATGCGGACTCAAAGGCAAGACTGTCGGCGGAGCCAAAATCAGCATGAAACATGCTAATTTTATTCTCAATACCGGAGACGCAACCGCCAGCGATATCCTTGAACTTGCTGACATGGCGAAGAAAGCGGTGAAGGGTCAATTTAATATCGACCTTGATCCCGAAATCCAGATTATCGGCTAGCACAAGCGCATAAGCCGCCCGCGCGTACATGCCCGCTGTGTTTGCCGCGAATTATTTGCGAAGTGTGTCAATGTCAAAAGCTTAGTTTTCAAGTAGATTCCTGTTTATAATCGTTGCAAGTTACGGACAGGAGATTAAGGAGGAATTAATCAATCTTTACATAAAATTTAACATTTATCTCTATGAAAACGACTTCTTTCAACAGAGAGTTCGTAAGGGATATCCTCATTTTCGGAGGGATTCTTACAGCCTTGGTTGTACTCTGGAATTTTGTAGGTATTCCTGGTGCAGAAGCAGCACTAATTGACATCAGCGATAGCCCTGAGAACATCCAGGAAGCTACCGGAGGAGAAGGCAGCTTCAGGACTCTTGCTCGAACTATCATTAACTTCTTCCTATACTTCTTAGGATTCCTTGCTACGGCAATGGTTATCTACGGAGGTATCTTGTATGTAACTTCAGGCGGACAAGAAGAGCAGACTGGCAAAGCCAAGAAGATCCTTCTTTATGCTATCGTTGGTATCGTCATCATTCTACTTTCCTTCGCTATAGTGAACACAGTTATCTCAGGTGCCGGGACCGGAAACGAGGCCGCGACGTAAGACCACTCGCTATAAAAATTAATATAGCGCAAAAACAAAACTAAAAGAGACCCTGCTGCTTAGCGGGGTCTCTTTTTAATTGTATCTAGCAGGTGTCATGATTTTAACCTTATCTCTGAGCTCAAAGAACTCTTCGATGCGCTCTTTCTTCCCTGACAAATCATTTTTCACGATAACTGTGTCTTCCAGTATCTCGACTATCTCGCGGTAATCTATAATTCTCTTCTCCACCGTGAAGAAGAAGAATGCTTTTTTTACCACATAAAGCTGCGTCAATTGCCCTACCTGCGTATCTACAACAAAATCGTGAACGATTCCAAGCACTCTGCCGTCTTCTTTTGTGACTTGTTTGGCGAAAATTCTTACTTTTTCTTCCGAAAACTCCGATAGCTTGATGAGTTCGCTACGATCTATGATTGCGGTCTCGTCGACTATACGAATCCCCGACATACTCCACTGCCTTATATCTGCAATTGAGATCACTTTTTTGGATCCAACCAAGCTTATCGCCATGATCGCTCCAGTTTCGGGATTTATTAAGACTTCTTTCATAAAAGCGACCGGTCCTTCCGCTTGTTCGCTGATGATCGGCAGTCCGATTGTCTTAAGAAAAGTCATTTTCATGCCTTTAGCTTAAAGTAACGTGGCGCTTACCGTAAAGGGCTTTTTTTGAAAGCGTTTTCGTGGTATAATTAACAGATATAAAAACGCATTTGTGGTAGATTTCTCATCAAAAATCCAAGGCTTCACATGCATTAGCGATGACTCCAAGAAGAAAATTCTGGCCATAATCGCTAATTTGGACGACGAAAAACAGGCGCAAATCATCGCTATTCTCGAAGAAGGCGAGATTAAGAAAAAAGCGCTGGAGGGTGCGCATAATAAGAAGGTTCTTGAGCACGTGCAGAAGTACATGAAGAAGGTTGATGAGTTTAAAAGAGGTCCTCTCCGCAAGGCTTTCAAGGCGGCGGAAAGTACTGACCATAAATCCGATGAAGACGAGGCCGAAGATTTACTAAAAGATCTATAGAATGATGGAATTTTTCAAAGAAAAAAGATTGGTTTGGCTAAGTGGCGGTGAGCCTGCTACAGAACCGGTAGCTCCGGACACGAAAGATGCTGCCACGGACGTGGCTGACCCTAGCGATGATGCCACCGAGATCGAAGAGGGGAAAAAGAAGCTCCAAGAGAAGGTGGATTCCGCTCAGGTAATACTCGAGCAGCTTAATGCGATCTACGGCTTAAATGAACAAGGAATAGATACGAATACAAGTAATAATAGCGCTGTTACCGAATTGAATACTGAGCTCGGGAAGATCTTGAGTGATTTTGAGAGTGGGATAAGTCAGATTGATGCGACATGGAAAGATGATCTTGCGAAGTTGGATACCGATCTTGTTGGCGGAATAACTGCGCTTGTAGGCGCAGTAGTCTCTATGGACGATGACGACTCT
>Ga0210005_1000175_pt1 | contig 57006 bp, 52 predicted proteins | sample CryGey02umfilter_3_FD_183961 | JGI IMG/M metagenome (GOLD analysis project Ga0210005, IMG submission 183961) | Groundwater microbial communities from aquifer in Utah, USA - Crystal Geyser 4/9/14 0.2 um filter (SPAdes) (version 3) | ecosystem: Environmental > Aquatic > Deep subsurface >... | reverse complement strand
CATCAAATCTCATCTTCCTGACCTCCTGTAACACTGTCGTTCGTCTCATCTCTGATTACCTCTCGGGTAATCTTCAGACCGGACAACTTATGAGCTACTGATGAGGACAGGTTATGTGCTGCCGACACCAAGACAAAACAATATTGCACATTCTTTCTTAACGAATTCTTTTTTGGTGTTGAGGTTGAAAAGGTCCAGGAAGTTATTCGCTATCAGGCAATGACAAGGACACCTCTGGCTCCGCCGCATGTGCGGGGATTAATCAATCTGCGGGGCCAGATCGTAACTGCCATTGATCTGCGTCGCCTTTTGGAGATGGGGGAGTTTACTGAGGAAGAAAGGCCGATGAACGTGATTATTCGCTCAAAGGATGGCGCCATCAGTTTCCAGGTGAATGAGATCGGAGATGTCCTCGAAGTTGATGATTCCAGCTTTGAATACCCTCCTGAAACACTTAAGGGCGTGGCTCGTGATTTGATACAGGGGGCATGCAAGCTGAAAGACCGGCTTTTGCTGATTCTGGATGCTGAAAAAGCGGTGGCCATGGCCTCGGGAAGTTAAGGAATCAAAAACCGGTTTATTACAAAAAAGGGGTAAATTATGAAACGCGCAGAAAAAAAGTTTAATGGCGGCAACAACCTTTCCTTGAGGGTGAAGATCACGGCGTCTATTGCCATTGTTTTCCTCCTGATTATGGGGGTGAGAACCACCATCGCGCTGGTGAGCGAACAGGGGCGGATTGAGGAGCTGACCAAGCACAGTGTTGTGAACGAGGCCAGTAATTTTTTCGACAGCCTTAACATGCTGATGCTGACGGGCAATATGGATGAACGTAAGACCTTGCTCGAAAAGGTGCGAAGGAGCGACGGAATTCTGGATGCCCGGGTGATACGCGGGGAGCCGGTAAAGCAGCAATTCGGCCCGGGCCTGGCCTCTGAGCAGGCGCAGGACGACCTGGATCGCCGCGCACTGCAAGGCGAAGAAATCGAAGTGATTGAGAAGAGTGACAAGGGACGGGTTCTGACGGTCATTATCCCGTTTCATGCCACCGAGAACACACGCGGTGTGAATTGTCTGAATTGCCACGAAGTGCCATCCGGTGCTGTTAACGGTGCTGTGCGTTTGTCGTATACATTGGCGGACGAAGATGAAGCAATGATTCGTGACACGTGGGTGGGCATTGGTATCAGTATCGTGCTTTTGATACTGGGTCTTATCTGCCTCAACGTCTATCTGAGTCATGTGGCCATCAAACCGCTTGAAAGGCTCAACAGTCGCTTAAGAGACATTGCCGAAGGCGATGGTGATCTGACCCAGCGCGTTGAAGTAACCAGCCACGATGATATCGGTCAGCTTGGCGAATCATTCAATGCCTTCGTGGAAAAAACACAGAACACAATCAAGGCTATTGGCGACAATGCTCAAACGCTGGCCGGGGCTTCTGAGGAGCTGACAGCTGTAAGTCAGCAGATGGGAGCCAATGCAGAGGAGACGTCTGCTCAAGCCAGTGTGGTTTCAGCCGCTTCTGAGGAAATCAGCAGGAATGTACAGACGGTAGCCTCGGGTGTGGAAGAGTTGAGTGCCTCTACTCGGGAGATTGCAGGCAATGCATCTGAAGCAGCCAAAATGGCTTCCTCAGCGGTCAAGGCAGCGGATGAAGCCAATACCACTGTCACCAAGCTGCATGCCAGCAGTATGGAAATCAGTGCGATTGTCAGCGCTATTAATTCGGTTGCCGAGCAGACGAAGCTGCTGGCCCTGAATGCCACCATTGAAGCGGCGCGAGCCGGCGATGCAGGCAAGGGTTTTGCAGTTGTTGCCAATGAGGTGAAAGACCTGGCTATTGAAACAGCCAAGGCCTCGGATGACATCAGCCGGAAAATCGAAGTGATCCAAGCGGATACCCAGGGCGCTGTCGAGGTGATCAGTCAGATCAATAAGATCATCAGCAAGATTGATGAATTCCAAAGCACCATTGCTGCCACAGTTGAGGAGCAGAGTGCTGCGACCAACGAGATAGCCCAGAACATTGCTGAGGCTGCGCGGGGCAGTACCGAGATCATGCACAACATCAGTGGCGTGGCAGAAGCAGCACAGAGCACTTCAACCGGTGCTACTGATACGCAGACAGCTTCTGCCGAGTTGTCCCGTATGGCAGCTGAATTGCAGCGGCTGGTCGGCGAGTTCAAGGTCTGATGTTAGTGCAGCAAGACGGCGAAAAGATCGCTGGCTGAACGAAGCCAGGTGTTAACGAACAGAATGAAAAGAATGCTCGTTACACCTGGCTCGGCGCTTGGATTACCAGTATTGGCTGATAGAAGGGAATGTCAGCCCTGCTGCGCCTTGCTGATGTATTTAAGAATCAGGAGACAAATATGCGGGCATTGATTATTGATGATTCCAGAGCCATCCGAATGATTTTAGGTAAGACCTTGAGGGGCATTGGCTTTGAGGTGTTTGAGGCTGGAAACGGATGTGAGGCCCTGGAACGTCTGCAGGAAATAGGCAGGGCAGACCTGGCTCTGGTGGACTGGAATATGCCGGAGATGAATGGTTATGACTTCGTCTGCTCCGTTCGCTCGAAAGCGGAGCATGCCGATATGCGCGTGATGATGGTTACGACCGAAGCAGAAATAACCCAGATGATAAAGGCGCTGGAGGCCGGAGCAAATGAATACATCATCAAGCCATTTAGCAAGGAAGCTGTTGTAGAAAAAATTCAAATACTTGGCCTGATTCCATAATGGACAAAATCAAGGTCCTCATCGTCGACGATTCGGTTGTTGTTCGCCGTATCATTTCCGACACCTTGTCCAGTGATTCTGCACTGGAAATTGTCGGCGTAGCGGCAAATGGCCATTTTGCACTGGATAAAATCGCCAGACTCAAGCCGGACATCATCACGCTGGATATTGAAATGCCGGTGATGGATGGCTTGCAGACCGTGACCGAGATTCGCAAGTTATATCCTCGTCTTCCCGTCATCATGTTCAGTACACTGACCGAACGAGGTGCAAGGGCCAGTCTGGATGCACTGGCTCTCGGAGCAAACGACTATGTGACCAAGCCGTCCAATGTGGGAAGTGTTGGGGCAGCCATGAACTGCCTGCGGGAAGACCTTATTCCGAAGATCAAGGCGCTGTGCGGTCAGACTGCTGCCCGCAGCCTTATACAAAAGGCTCAGCCAGCTCCGGCAGCAACTGGATCCAGCGACCGTCCGGTTGTCATCAGGCCGGGTAGGAAAGAACGTATAGACATTCTGGCCATCGGCGTTTCTACGGGGGGACCCAATGCCTTGGCCGAACTCATTCCCGCCATTCCCGCTGACTTCCCCGTACCAATTGTCATCGTGCAACACATGCCACCGGTATTTACCAGACTTCTGGCTGAAAGATTGGACAGCAAATCGGCGATCAAGGTCTATGAAGGCATTTTGGATGCTTCCATCGAGCCTGGCCAGGCCTGGCTGGCCCCCGGCGACTTCCACATGCAGGTGGAGCGAAGCCAGAGGGGTTCGAAAATCAAGTTAAACCATGATCCACAAGAGAATTCCTGCCGCCCGGCTGTCGATGTGCTGTTTCGTTCGGTGGCCAAGAGTTATGGTCCCAACGTGCTGGCTGTTATCATGACAGGCATGGGTCATGATGGCCTGATTGGTTGCGAGCATATCCTCCGGGCCGGGGGGCAGGTCATTGTACAGGATGAGGCCAGCAGTGTGGTTTGGGGGATGCCTGGCGCAGTAAGCCGGGCGGGACTTGCAGATCAGGTGCTGCCACTAAATCAGCTGGCTGCCGAGATTTCAAAACGGGCAAGATTTGGGCGGTCTGGTGTTGCTGCTCCCATGCAAACGGCAGCGCTATAATGGCAATATCAGCAGAATCCTTCGCATATCTCAGTAAAATGATTTACGAGAATTCGGCCATTGTGGTCGGTGCAGGCAAGGAATATCTGGTGGAATCGAGACTCAGGCCGCTGGTGGCCCAGAACAAGTTCTCGTCCATTGAAGATTATGTGAGGCAATTGAAAGCCACACCCTTTTCCACCCTGCACAAAGAGGTCATCGAGGCCATGACCACCAATGAAACGAGCTTCTTCCGTGATATTCACCCTTTTGAGGCCATCAAGGAACACGTTTTGCCTGAAATGATCAAGTCGCGCGCTTCAACACGCCAGCTGAACATATGGAGTGGTGCCTGCTCGAGCGGTCAGGAGCCGTATTCCCTGGCCATCATGATTCGTGAACATTTCCCCATGCTGTCCAACTGGAAAATCAACATTATTGCAACCGATCTTTCCGAGGATGTGCTGAATATTGCCAGGAAAGGATGCTACAGGCCGCTCGATATCAATCGCGGCTTGCCCGCTGCATTGATGGTGAAATATTTCGAGAAACAGGGTGTTGAATGGCAGGTGAAGCGCGAAATTCGTGGGATGGTCGACTTCAGACAAATGAACCTGTCGGGTCACTGGCCCTCGCTACCCAGCATGGACATTGTTCTTATGCGCAATGTTCTTATCTATTTTGATCAGGAAACCAAGCGGGGAATTCTTGGCAAAATCAGACGTGTATTAAAGCCAGACGGGCCTCTCTTTCTCGGCTCTGCGGAAACCACGTTCAATCTTGATGATTCATTCAAAAGGGTTGTTATGGGCAAGGCCGCGGCATATCGCGCGTCTACATAAAAAGGAGTAAACAATGGATTTCTCAGCAGATGACATCAATCAAATAACATCGGATATATGGACGTCCACGCTTGGCCTGAATGCTCAACCCGTAGATAAGGCCTCTGAAGCCAGTTCGAAGGAACGTTCTCTGATCGGCTGCATCCAGATTATGGGCGATTGGGAGGGTGCAGTTACCTTGTACTGTTCTGAAGGCTTGGCGAACATGGCAACGGCTTCCATGTTTGATATGGCCCTGGAAGAGGTCACCGATGAGGAGCTGCACGACACCCTGGGTGAGTTGACCAATATGACGGCTGGCAACATCAAAACCCTGTTGCCGGGCGATTGCCGGATATCCCTGCCTTCTGTGGCAGAGGGCATCGATTACAAGGTCAGTATTCCGGGTGGAAAAGTCACATTTCAGCAGTCATTTGAGTGTGAAGGTCACCCACTGCTCATTACGATATTAGAGCGGGCATAAACCAATTCTTAAATAGATTATTAAATAGACAGGAGGAGTGAAAAATGAAAATTCTGATTGTGGATGACAGCAAAGCTATGCGCATGATTGTGTCGCGTACTCTACGCCAGGCGGGCTATGGGGATCATGAAAGCAAAGAGGCAAATGATGGTGTGGAGGCATTGGGGATTGCGCGCGAGTGGCAGCCTGACCTCATTATATCTGACTGGAACATGCCGAACATGAACGGCATCGAGTTTCTTCAGGCGCTGAAAGGCGAAGGTTTTTCCACCCCCTTTGGTTTTGTAACGACAGAAGGGTCTGCGCAGATGCGTCAGACAGCTGAGGAGGCAGGGGCGAAGTTCCTGATTACCAAACCTTTTACAGCGGACACATTCAAAACCCAACTGGGCCCGATTCTTAGTGCCTGATTGGGCTGCATAGGAGCCGACCATGGCTGATCCTGATAACAGGCGTGATTTTTCACGTGTGGAGACCCATATTGCTGTGGAGCTTGAATGCGGTGACAGGGTCGTTGGTGGCCAGCTTGCCGATGTGAGCATGCATGGTGCGGGGCTGGACTGTGATGAAAAGCTGCCGCTTCAGGCTGAGTGTCTGCTAAAGCTTTTTCTAGGCGACCCCAGAGAGAGTCCTGTATGCATCATGACCAAAGGGAAAATTGTCCGCTCGACTGAGGATGGAATTGGCGTTGATTTTACAGAAATGGATCTGGACAGTTACGAGCACCTGCGCAATCTGGTGCTTCTGAATGCCAATGATGTTGCCCGGATCGAGGGGGAGTTCAAAGACCATCTTGGCCTTAAAAAGCCAAGCGACCTGTAGGGGCTTGTGTTGAATCCGAAACTGGAAGATCAGCTAAGACGCTGCACAACCCTGCCCAGCCTGCCGGCTGTGGCTTTGCAGGTCATCGATTTATCGAATGACCCTGATGTCAGCATTTCGAATGTGGCAAAACTTATCAAAATGGATCCTGCCATTTCTTCCAAGGTGTTGATGGTCACGAACTCCCCGCTGTACGGACTGCGTCGTAAGGTGGAAAACATCAGGCAAGCCATTGCCCTGTTGGGTTTGAATGCCTGCCTTACCTTGATTCTGAACTTTTCTCTGGTCAACGCTCTGCGCAGAGAGAAAAATGAAGGTATAGACCACGATCTGTACTGGCGCCGTTCACTGATCTCTTCCATTGCCTGCCAGGCTTTGGGAACAGCAAAGGGCATTATAAACCTTGAGCAACTACTTCTTTCCGGGCTTTTGCAGGACATCGGCATACTGGCATTGGATAAATTGATGCCGAATAAGTATGGAGATGTCTATGCCAGGGCTGAAAATCACTGGCAACTTGAAGAGCTCGAGCGGGAGGCCCTGGGTGGCAGTCATATTGAGGTGGGGGCCTGGCTGTTAAGGCATTGGGGTTTTCCTGACCTGATCTGCTGTGCAGTGGAATCCAGCCACACATCCAAGAATGGCGCGATCAGCAGCGATGAAGACTGTTTTCAGCGTTGTGTCGCTCTTTCCGGCTGGTTGGCCGACATCTGGTTGAATGATGACAGGGATCATGCCTCTGCTATAGCAGCAAAGAGGGCCAGCGATATGCTGGGTATGGATAGTGCGCAACTGGCAGATGTACTCGCCCATATCTCGGATGCTATCCCTGAGATATCAGACTTGTTTGAGATTGAGCTTTCCGAACCAGCTCAAGCCGAGCTCATCCTGGAGCAGGCCAGAGAAGCTTTGATGCTGAGGAACTTAAAATTATTGCATCAGTTTACCAAGGAGCAGGAAAAGTCCATGCGTCATGTCCGCCAACTGGAGGATAGAGTTTTACGGGATGGGTTGACCGGTTTGTATAATCGTGAACACCTGGACAATGTATTGGTCAAAGAGTTTGCCAATGCCAATGAGCATGGTTGGCCATTGAGCCTGGCTTTTATTGATATGGATAGATTCAAAAACATTAACGATTCATATGGCCATCAGTTCGGCGACAAGGTTCTGGTGTCCGCCGCGCAATACTTTGTCGACAAAATGCGTCAGAGCGACATCGCAGCACGCTATGGTGGAGAAGAGTTCATGCTCGTGCTTCCTGGACTGGGTGAGGCGGAGTCAAAGAAGATGCTGAATCGTCTGCTCAAGGTGTTTTCAGAACAGGAACACAACACTGAGAGCGGGGAAAAGGTTCGCGTTACTTTTTCAGCCGGTGTAGCCACGCACATGGATAAGCAGTGCTACGATTCAGTAGAGGACATGGTCAGGGCTGCAGACCGTTGCATGTATGCGGCAAAAAACGATGGTGGCAACAGAGTCGATGCTTAGGCGCCTTAAGGCGTCAATGCTTAGTGAAATGAACAGCTTTACACACCACTTAAGGGCGGGGACAGATTAGTGAGAGATGTATTTGTGGGAAGACAACCCGTCTTCGATCGGGACTGCAAGGTTATAGCCTACGAATTGCTTTTCCGGGGCTCGCCAACGGCAGATAGCGCAATCCATGAGGCCAGTGGACTGCAGCTCACGGCCAATGTGCTGGTAGGAAGCCTCATGGATATTGGGCTTGATCAGATATCCGGTAATAAAATGGTTTATATCAACGTCCCCCGCGACTTTCTCGTTGGCGGCATTGCTTCACTCTTTTCACCGAAAGATGTGGCTATCGAGGTGCTGGAAGACGTCCAGGTGGATGCTGAAGTCGTGGCGGCATGCCGCGGCCTGAAGGCCAAGGGTTATACAATTCTTCTGGACGATTTTATCTATTCTCCGCAGTGGGAGCCGCTGTTGGAAATCGCCGATATCATCAAGATTGATGTCATGGTCAGCACAGACTTGGCGGCTGAAGTGGAGCCGCTGCGCAAATATCCCGCGAAGCTGCTGGCCGAAAAGGTGGAAACACAGGAAGAGTTCGAGCAAACGAAAAAGCTCGGTTTCGACTACTTTCAGGGCTATTTCTTCTGCCGTCCCGATATTGTCAGCGCCAGGAAGGTGCCGGATTCAAAGCTGGCCATACTGCGAGCCCTGCAGGCGGTCATGATTGCCGAGGCTGTTCAGGATTTAGAAGAAGTGATTGTGCGTGATGTGGGAATCTCCTACCGCTTACTGAAATACATCAATTCCGCAAATTTTGGTCTGCGCAGAGAGATTGACTCTGTGCGGCAGGCGTTGAGTTTGTTGGGTCTTAGTAATATTCAGCGCTGGTTGTCGGTGCTTTCTCTGGCCTTGTTGAGTAAGGATAAACCACAGGAACTTATTCTTACGGCCATGTTGCGCGGTCGCATGTTGGAAGAAACATTGATCACAATGAAGCAGCCAAGGGCATCAGAGGTCTTTATCCTTGGCCTTTTTTCCCTGCTGGATGCGTTTCTTGATCAGAGTATGGAACAGGCTTTGGACCATATCTGCCTGCCCCATGATATCTATGAGGGGCTCACCAATCTGGACAGTCGTTTTGGCCGCTTGCTTCATATGGCGATTGCTATCGAGTCCAATGACTGGAAAGAGGTGGACGTTTTTTGCCTGGAAAACGAACTTGGCTGTGCTGACTTAACGATGGCTTACACCCGCGCCCTCAAATGGGTGGATGAACACGCTGAACTGCTTATAGAGGCCTAGCCCGAACGGTTGATGAAGAGCCTGCTCGTGCAGATAGCTTCCTTCATTTCTCCAGATAATCCCTATTCCTTCAATTCCTTCAACACAGGTATCAAAAGTAAGCAGCGTTGATCCATAGGTGTGTGGCAATGCCAGCCACATAGCCCAGGGCAATCACAGGCGTCCATTTGAGATGGCCGAAGAAGGTGTATTTGCCTCGTGCCTGGCCCATCAGTGCTACGCCGGCCGCTGAGCCGATGGACAGCAAGCTTCCGCCGATACCGGCGGTCAGGGTTACCAGCAACCAGTGGCCCTGGGACATCTCCGGATGCATGCTCAGTACGGCAAACATCACCGGAATATTATCGACGATGGCGGAGAGGATGCCGACCATGCTATTGGCAAACAGGGGCCCCATCTGGCTGTACATGGCATCGGATAGCAGGGCGAGATAACCGATCTGCCCCAGGGCACCAACGCAAAGCACAACGCCGTAAAAGAACAACAGGGTGTCCCATTCGGCGCGCTTCACCTTGTTGAAAATATCAAATTCAACGACTTCATTACCATTTCTTTTCTTGAGGTAGTAACCAAAGAACAGCAGGTAGGAAAGGCCGGTCATCATGCCCAGCATCGGTGGCAGGTTCAGGAAGTTGTGGAAGCATACGGCGGTGATGATGGTGGCAAGAAACAGGGCCATGATCCGCTTCGCACCACGCAGCATCTCAATGCGCTCATCGGAGGCAGAAGGGGAGATGTTGGGTATGGCAAAATGCATGGCCGCGGCGGGAATCAGGTAGCTGACCGCAGCCGGGACAAACAATACGAAGAACTCCCAGAAATCCACATGACCTTTCTGCCACACCATCAGTGTTGTGATGTCACCAAAGGGGCTGAAGGCGCCGCCGGCATTGGCTGCGATGACGATATTGATGCAGCTTAAGCCGACAAAGCGTGGCGATTCCGCTCCTACCGCGAGGATGACGGCACACATCAACAGGGCTGTGGTCAGGTTGTCCGCCACAGGGGAAATAAAGAAAGCCAGACAGCCAGTAACCCAGAACAGCTTGCGATAACTGAAGCCCTTGCGGATGAGCCACGATTTCAGGCTGTTGAAAACCTGCCGTTCTTCCAGTGCATTGACATAGGTCATGGCCACCAGCAGAAATAACAACAGTTCGGCGTACTCCAGGATGTTGTGCCGAACTGCTTCTTCGGCCAGATGGGGCTGCTCATGTCCAAGGTATTGCCAGGCGACCAGAGCCCACATGATGCCGGCGGCCAGAATGACCGGCTTCGATTTTCTCAGATGCGTAAACTCTTCGAACATGACGAACACATAGGCGATGAAAAACAGCGCCAATGCTGCAAAGCCGACAGCGTGATTGGTTAAGTCGATGCCCTGTTGTCCCCCAGAGGCCCATGCAGTTGCCGGCCAGAAGAGGGCGGCAGCAATCCCCGTTATCAATGCAGAGCTTGTTCGTATTGTCATCTATTCCTCCAAAGGGGGTTCACTGATATTGAGCAAGTAATCACATTTCTCCCACTATGCGGCCAGGGCCGTGGCGGACAGTCCAAAGCGCTGGCGTATGAGATCGCCGCGCAATGCCATTTCAGGATCCGGATAATCCAGTCGTTCGATAATATCCAGTATGGGCAGTGAACTCGCGTCCGTGAAATAGGAAGAAAAGGCATGCAGTCTTTCGCGTTCAGCCAGGATTTGCGCCAGGCACCAGTTTCCCAGCATGTCTTTCGGATCAATGGCGGCGGCTCTGGCGGAGATTGCCAGAAAAGGTTCATCGACATTGAATTGCTGCTTCTCTTCAAAATGCCTGGCTAGCTCATTGAGGATGTTTACGGCTAGCGCGCGGTTGCCAAGCTCACTGGCGATGCGAGCCAGACTGAGAAGGCGTGGAAGACTCGTATGCGCATCCAGCACGGATACGAGTTGGATGAAGGCAGTTCGCAGCAGGTGATAGCGTTCTCCCGGTGCGCGTTCGGTATCCTGCGCCATGACATATGCATTCAGGGCATCGCGATATTCCGGCCAGTCGGGCAATGGCTGTTGTGAAGCCGAACCCCTGCAGGTGGAAAACATGATGGCGGCATAGGGGAAGTCATGCAGGTAGTTTTCCCATATGTTTGAATCGCAGGCCGTATCGATGCTGGCGGGTTCATCAAGCAGCAGCAGCCCGAGATTCTGCAGTTTCTGTGCGCGGTCCGGTTTGCAGCAGAACAGGTTCAACTGGAACGGATCGGCTTCCTCCTGCACATCGAATGGTGCCAGCAGCATCAGGCCCGGGATTAGTTTGTAGGGGGAGTAACCCATGTTCTGGAAGGCCTGAATCAGGCCTTCATTGACCTCGTCTCCATGTTTTAATTCAAACATGACCAGTGGCGACAGGTCTGTAAAAAACGCCTGCCCACCTTCGAGAATGCGCACTTCCTCACCTTCGGCATCCAGCTTGAGGAATTCGATGTCATGCCAGGCATGTTCTTGCATGCAATCATCGAGCCGATACAGGGGTACGGTCTCCGAGTCGGTGCCGCCATTGTCATCGGAAAGAGAATTCAGTTCGGCATTGTCCTGAGTCGACAGGCAGGCCTCTCCCTGACGGTTGGATAGGGCTGCCCGGATCAGTTGAATCTGATCGAGGCCGTTGGCATTGATGCTTTGCTGCAAGTGGTCGGCTGTGCTTGAACAAGGTTCAAAAGCCCAGAGCCTGCCATCGGGACCTGCCAGCTTGGCAATGGTTAGCGCATAACAACCATAGTTGGCGCCGATGTCGATCACGTTCATGCCCGGCCTGATCAGCCTTCGCACGAACTCAATTTCGTCTTCAAACCAGTCCTGCTGTTCCTCAAGGATATACGGCGTCATGAGCGTCAGGTCATCCGGGACTGTGACCAGAATGTCATTCTCGATTTTTACTGCTTTTCTCCCGTTGCCTGTCTGTAGGTCTTGCCGTGTCGCTTCCGGTTTATTGACCATCTGTACTACTTTTTTATCCGCGGGAATGCTGTCGCCCTCTGTATTCGTCCCCTGTGCCAGGGCTGTAAGTCTGCGGACGAAATCATCCATGAGATGTGTGCCGGATATGTCATCAAAACGCTTGAGGGCATATTGGCTGAGGTCATAGGCGTCATACAGGCTGCTCAGCACACTGAGCTTTAACAGTTTTTCTGCAGGCAACCTGTCGATGGCTTCCAGACTCGGGAAATAGACGGCATCGGCCCAGAGAAGCTGGGGCTTGCTGTGAAAGGCTGTCCCCTGAATCGGGCGGTTACCGGTATCCCTGAAACAGTAGAACTGCAGGTCATATGTTCGCAGCAGCGCATCGATTTCCCCGAACAGTGGCTGCCCCTCATAGAGCTCGACAAATTCCACTTCAGTGCACAGGCCCAGGAGCTGCGGCATGGCTTTGGATGCGCCTTTGAAGATGTCGAGCTCGGCGCCCTGAACATCAATTTTGATGAAATCAATGTTCGGGATGTTTTCCTGTTCCATGAACCGGTCCAGCGATGTGACTTCGATAGAGCAGGTTTTATCAAGGTATGCGTAATCGAGATTGGCATATCGCGCCAGCATCTTTTCATTGGGTTTATACAAGCTGGAGCACATCTTTTCCCGGGTGATATACAGTGTCTTCTCTCCCGGCTTGTCGCTCAGGGCATAGGGATAGGCTTTGATGTCGGCAGCAAAATGACTACTCAGGGCATTGATCTGCTCGCATGCCTCAGCGTCCGCCTCAAAGGCAAGCACCTTGGCGGCAGGCAAGGTGTGAAATATTTCCGCTTCCCCGACGTTGTTTTCCGCATCAAGGATTCTTGCGCCGATTTCTGCAATGATAATGGGAGTGCCGGCCAGATCATGGTGGACAATATCGGCAATAAGCGTGCGTGGATTGATAGGGCTTGTCATGGATATGTCCTTTTTATCATTCAGATTGTTGTTTCCGCAAGTCGCTTTCGGTTTTTCCTGACGTTCACTTTCGGAATATCGTGTATCAACTGCACTGGCCTCAGGAAGGGCAGCTGTTTTCTCATGCCAGGCTTGCAGATATAAGTCTTCCAGTTGCCGGGTGAAATCCTCCGGCTGGCAGAGAATTGAGTGCCGGAACAGTGTTGGCAGAATCTGGCGCAGCGCCGCGAGTCCCTGGCGGTTGCTGGCAAGCGCCACGGCCTTATCCACATATGCGTCCATGGAATGGGTGATTGTCTCTTCGAAACCGATGTTTTTCAGGATGGAACAGGAGACACGCTGCGCATGCGTTTTCCCCGTAAGGGTCACGACTGGCACGCCCATGACCAATGCTTCGCAGGTGGTGGTGGTGCCGTTATACGGGAAGGTATCGAGCGCAATATCGGAACTGCAGTACTGGATGATGTGTTCTTCATAGGTTCTTGTGTAGGGACGAAACTCTATGCGCTCCGCCTCGATGCCGTGTTTGGCGAATTCATGCAGGAGATTCTTGCTAACGACAGTGTTATCAAGGTTCTTGGCTTTAAGCGCAAGTGTGGAGGCGGGAACGCGATTGAGAATCCGGCTCCATACCTGAATGACTTCCGGCGTTATTTTTCTGATGTTGTTGAAAGAGGCAAAGGTGATGTGATCTCCTTCCTCTATGTGCGTGCCTTCGGTTTTCAGATCAACGCCAAAGCATAAAAAACTTTGTGGCATATACAGGAGCTTCTCCACATATCGGGTGCCTTCTTCACATTCCGCATCATGATCGGTGATGCGGTAGTCCACTGTCGCCAGGCCGGTCGTGTTCGGGTAGCCGAGGTAGGTCATTTGCACAGGTGCGGGACGATAGGCCAGAACAGGGAGGCGTGTGTCGGTGGTATGTCCGTTGAGATCAATAAGAATATGGATGCCGTCGGCATGGATGCGGGCAGCCGCGTTTTCATTTGTCAGCGCCGTAATATCAATAAAGTGATCAACATTCTCCCGAATATGTTGAGTCATTGCGTCATCACGCCCTAGATGAGCATAGCAATACACTTCGAAGCGCTCGTGGTCATGGGAGCGAAGGATCTGGTTCATATAAAAACCGACAGGATGCAGTTTGAAATCAGAGGATAGATAAGCGATTTTCAAACGCCCTGTGACCACAGGCGCAGGAGCGTTCACGGGAAAATATGGCTTGATGCCTTTGAGCATTTCATCTCCCCATTGGCGATGAAAATCGAGCACCAGATCCGGTGCCAGATCGCTTATGCCACACAATTCGATGAGCAGAGCGGGGATGAGATCGCACCTTATTTTTTTCTCTTTGATTAGATTGAACACGCGCGCTTGCATTTCTTTCGCACTTTGCCAGTCACATGCGGCCAGAAAGCTGCGGTATGCAAACAGGACTTCATTGGCGTTCAGGGGCTTATTCTGGAACTGATGTGCAAGATTCAGCATGCCTTCGAAATCACCACCATCCCGATAACTGGCCCATAACATGATACGGACGTCACAATCTTCTGGTCGTGATTGCAGCACCTGCTGGAAAAAATCGACAGCTTCTTCATAGCGTTTGCGGAAATAACGCACCTTACCGATTTGCAATAACATGTCGGGGTCTGTTGCCCCCTGATTCATCGCTTCGTCGCAAAGCATTTCTGCCTGATGAATGTCGCCGATTTCCAGAAAACGCTGTGCCCGGTTTGCCAACTGCTGGATGTTTTTGCTTGATGTGGATGTCATATACATGTTCTCCAGTGATAATGATTCTATGCCAATGAAAACGAGGTCATGGGTTCAGTTTCCTGATCCCGCAAGTGATTTGATGAGCGGTTGCAGATGCTTTTCATAACGTTTCCACAGGTGAACAGAGCGCTGGTGTACCGGTTGCCGAACCTGTGCAGCGCTTGCGGTTTTTACTTCCCTGTTTGTTTTATGGAATGAAAGGCATTGCTCATCCCATGGCAGAGCGCAGTGCTTTAACAGGGCTTTTGTCTGGGTTTCCTGATCTGCCACCAGAGCTTCATACTGGATGTCATAAATGCTGTCGGCGGGCAGGGTGTGATGCCAGTGCTCCATCAGTGCCTGATAGAAGTGGTAATATTCTCCCAGTTCATCAAGCTGATAGGCATACCTTTGGCTGTCGCTGAAATAGTTTTTATAGATAGACAGGCAGTTATCCAGTGGCTCCCGCTGACAGTGAATGATCCTGGCGCGGGGAAGAATGATCTTGATCATTCCCAGGTAGAAGAAGTTGTGCGGCAATTTATCTGTGATGTGTGTGGCGCCTGTGGAATGGCTACGTAACTTCTCAATATACGCGCTGCCCAGATGTTGGAAGTCATCTTGCCTGAATGTCTCGATATTCTTCAGGAAGTTGTATCCGGGGGCGTTTCCGCAAGCCCGTAAGATGGCCTGCTTGAGATAGAGCAGTTCACCTGCACCGTAAACCTGCGGATGACTGGCAAGAATCTGTTCGACCAGACTTGTGCCGGACCGGGGCATGCCGACGATAAAGATGGGGGTTTGATCCCTGTTGCCGCAATCCTGATGCTGCTGCATGAAGTCCTGGTCAAAAATAGTTGTGACCAGATCGAAGAAAGCCTTGTCTTCAGCCAGGTCATAGTTGTAGCCGGACCTGAACAGACGGTTTGCCTGCATGAGATATGCAAAGGCCTTTTCGTGGACTCCCACATCTTCATAAATTTTACCCAGGGCAAATCCCAGATGCATCTGCTTCTCATGGCTGATATCCGGGCTGTTATAGAGCGCTTCCATCCTTAATGTTTCGTCATCAATGTCGGAATAGCGTTTCAGGTTTGACAGGCTGCGAAATGCTTCTGTGTAATCCGGTCTGATCTGCAAGGCTTGCGAGTAGGTTTCTCTGGCCTCTTTGAGTTTCCCGAGGCTCATGAATACATTACCAAGATTGTAGTGGCTGCCTGCATCATCAGGATTCATGGTCAGGGCCTGCTTCAGAGCTGTTTCAGCCTCTTCCAGTTTGCCCTGATTTTTCAATGCAAGACCAAGGTTGCTACAGGCTTCCGCATAATCGGATTTTGCACGCATGGCCTCGCGGAACGACTTTTCCGCCTCGATCAGATTTCCTTGTTTTAACCACGCCACACCAAGATTGTTAAGCGCGCATGCATTATCCGGCGCAATCCGGATGGCCAGTTGGTAGGCGGCAACTGCGGCAGGGAGTTTTCCCTGTTGCAGACGGATGTTTCCGAGGTTCTGATATGCAGTGGCATGCTCAGGCTGGATACGCACCACCTGCTGGTAGCAGTTGGCGGCATCTTCCAGCTTGCCCATCGTCCTGAGAACAATCGCAAGATTATCGTAATACATGGGCTGCGATGGGTTCTTGTTGATCGCTTTTAAAATCAGTTGGACTGCGAGCTCATGCTTGCCGGATTGATGTGCTATTAGGCCAAGAAGGTGATTGGCATCGGCATGCTCCGAATCCATCTCCAACAGCTGTTGATAGATCTCTGCCGCCTGCTGCAACTCTCCCTTTTGATGACAGGCGGTCGCTTTTTGAAGCAATGTTGCATTCATTACTGCGGCCACCTTGTTGGATTGCGTGGCTGTTTGTATTCAAGAACTGTGGATGTCATTTATATAGCCGCATCCATGCCTGACTGTCGGCAGGCATGAGCAAGGAAATCCGGAGAGAGGTGAAACGCATCAATATGATGCCGGCCATCAGCAAGACCATTCTCTGTGACTGTTTGCCCGTAGACATCAATAAATCCGCAATGGCTGGATAGCGCCGCATTGGCTAGGCAGCCATTAAATAATTCAACCACTTGCAGGAAGGTTTGCCTGTCATGATTTGAGAGGTGGGATAGGGAGCAGTGGGGGGCGGGGACCCCATAAAAGATAAGCTTGAGTTCCATTTCCCTGGTCTTGTTCACGACATAGTGAACAAAATCATGCACCAGTGATTCAATCGAGGACTTCAGGTCTGTCTGATATTTTTTATGGGCTGGAAAAATTCCTTCATTGTGTCGGCAGTCGATTTCCCCAATGGAGATGATGGCGGTGGCACCATGTGGTAGTTGTTGTAAGGCACAGTCAAACGATGCCTTGAACCTGTTCATCCCGGGTCGGGCAAGATGCCAGGCTTTGCAACCCATGATCAGATGGGAAGCGACCTTATGCCTGATGCCTTTGAGCGTGATGACTGTGTCTGCATACGAGAGATTATGACTATCGCCAATGATATGCAGGGTCTCTTCAGCAGATTGAGCATATAAGGATGGGTGTTCCTGTCTGAATATCAACAAGGCTTGCAGGAACTTGTAGTAGCCCAGCGCGCTGTACGTCACCTTATCAGTAGGGGGGCAATCCAATATCGCTTTTGCCATTGTCTGATGGCTCTCGCACGCATTCAAATCGCCATGTATCCAGGCAATAATCGCCCTTGAAATCAGCAAATGATTTCGCTCGTTTGCCGATAAGCTTGCCTGATGCAAGGCTGTGTCCAGCATGGCATCCCAATCTGCTGTGCGCTGTTGAAAATGCAGCGCATCGAATAATTGTTTATAGGTTGCCGCGTATGCGGGGTTGTATGACAAGGCCTGCTGACAGATGGTTTCAGCTTCCCGAAGTTGCCCTGTATCCAGGAGCGCCATGGCCAGATTACACATGATTTCAACCCGCTCTGGGCTGATGCTCACGGCGCGCCGGTAGGCGATGATGGATTCATCCAACATGCCGTTATCTTTTAATGCGATGCCCAGATTATTAAGTGTTGCCAGGCTGGATGGGTTGATATCCAGGGCGCGCTGATAGGTGGCGGTCGCTTCTTCCAGCCTTTTCAGCTGTGAATATACATTGCCCAACCTGTTCAAGGTTTCCGTGTCGCCCGGATTTAAAGAGAGAGCATTCTGGTAGGCCGAGATTGCTTCGTCGCAGCGGCCGGTTTTCTCCAGAGAAAGACCAAGATTGCTATAGGTCTTGCCATCCCCGTGGCTGGATTGGAGCGCCGCATGAAAAGCAGAGATTGCATTATCCCATTGCTGCAATGCCATTCTGATAATACCCAGGTTACAGAAATAGAGAGTCTGAGCCGGATTTTTTTCTATCGCTTTTGATACCAGTTGTGCGGCGGTCTCATGATCTCCCAACTGGTGGGCAAGCAGGCCGAGAAGATGGTTGGCATCGGCATGGTCCGGCTCCTTCACCAGAATTTGCTGATAGATGGGGACTGCTTGTTGCAGCTCTCCAGCCTGGTGATGAGAAATCGCCTGTTGTAGCAGGTCTGCTTTCATTTGCTGGCAGTTCTCCGGAACGATTGCTGTAAGTAGATAACCGGGCTCCTCTCTCGTTTTGTGTTGCCTCCACGCAAGAGACAGCAAATTGGGAGCAAGAAAAGGGCCATTTTTTCGCCGTGATAATCCAGCGCTGCTTTCCGGGTTTCTGGACTGAATCTTGCTAGTTGTTGTTTCGCCCAGTGGTTTGCCCGGTCTGGAAATCCAAACGGGCAAATAACTGTGTGCGATGTTGATTCGTTTTTGTCGGAGGCCTGGATTGTTTTCAGAAGCAGTAAACCACTATCAGGCCGGCAGGCTGGATGCAGCCAGAGTCGTCTGTAAGTCGATTCTGGCCCAACAGGCAGAACATGCTCATGCGCTTCATCTGACAGGCGTCATAGCCATGCAGCAGGGCGATTTGAACGAGGCGGAGAGACTGATACGCCGGGCTTTGCAAGCCAGCCCTGCAGAGGTGGGTTTTCTCAATACGCTCGGTTCTCTTTTGCGACGGCAGGGCCGCATGCATGAGGCTCGGGTATGTTTTGAACAATATCTGGAGCTTGTTCCCAAGGATGCAGAGGTGACATGCAATCTGGCCAATCTGCTGAAAAGCGAGGGGGAGCTTGAACAGGCCGCCCGACTGTATCGGCAAGTCCTGACGTGGAATCCGCAACACCTTAACGCACGACTCAGTCTGGCATATTTGCTGCGCCGGCAAGGGGCTTTGAGCGAGTCTGAGATCTGCTTTCGTGAAGGTTTGTCACAGGGGGCAATGATGCCCCAGTTTATTTTTGGTCTTGGCCTGGTGCTGGCCGGGCAACAGCGGCATGAGGAAGCAGAGCAATGCTTTCGCCAATTGTTATGTATTGAGCCGATGAATGCAGATGCCAACTTTCATCTTGGCAATGCACTGCATGTGCGTGGCCTGATATCAGAAGCGGAACACCATCACCGTCGATGTTTGGAGCTGAATCCGGACTATCCCGAAGCATGGAACAATCTGGGCAATGACCTGCGCGATCAGGGCCGTCTTGATGAGGCAAGATATGCATACAGAAAGGCATTGCATTTGAAGCCGGATTATATGCGCGCCCATTCGAATCTGTTGTTCTCAATGCTCTACGATATGGCGGATTCGCAGGCGGTATATGAGGAGCATCTGCAGTGGGACAACATGCACGCCGCGGGTTTTCAGGCACTATATAAAGGCGGCAGCCATGATGCCGGTCCTGAGAGGAAGATTCGTATTGGCTATATGTCGCCGGATTTCAGGGAGCATTCCGTGGCCTACTTCATTGAGCCGATACTGGTTGCTCATGACCACAGCTGTTTCGAGATTTACTGTTTCTCGGATGTGAGCAGGCCGGATGCGGTGACTGCAAGGTTGAAAGGCTATACGGATAAATGGCTGGATATATCGACATGCAGCGATGAAGCCGTGGCGGAGACAGTCAGGCAGGAAGGCATTGATATTCTGGTTGATCTGGCCGGCCATACCAGCCATCACCGCCTGATGGTATTTGCGCGCAAGCCGGCTCCCGTACAGGTGACCTATATTGGTTACCCGGCCAGCACAGGTATGACTGCGATGGATTACCGTCTTACAGATGAATGGGCCGACCCCATTGGGCAGGAGCGCTGTCACAGTGAGAAGCTGTTGCGCCTGCCGGGCGGTTTCCTTTGTTATACTCCTTCTGCCGATGCCCCTCAGCCTGCTCCCTTGCCGTATGCGAAAAACGGTCACATCAGTTTTGGTTGCTTCAATCATCTGAGCAAGGTGACACCGGAGGTGGTTGAAGTGTGGTCACAAGTACTGCAACAGTTGCCGGGATCGCATCTCGTGCTCAAGCATATCTCCCTGCAGGACGCCAAGGTGCGTGAGCGCTATCTGCAAATGTTCGAGGAAAATGGCGTGGCCGGAGATCGCATCAATATTCTGGATTGGTCGGCCAGCGTGGGTGAGCACCTGAGTTGCTACTCCCAAGTGGATATCGCTCTGGACACCTTCCCTTATAACGGCACGACAACAACATGCGAAGCGCTGTGGATGGGCGTGCCTGTTGTTTGCCTCAAGGGTAAGACGCATGCCGGACGTGTCGGTCTGAGTTTGTTGGAGAGTGCCGGCAGGCAGGAATGGATAGCAGGTAACAAGCAGGAATATATCTCATTGGCCCTGCAGCTGGCGGCCGATCCGGAGAAGCTGATCGAATTGCGTGCCCGTCTGAGGCAAGCGCTGGCTGCATCATCACTGTGTGACAGGAGCGCGACAACGCATGCGCTGGAGGATGTCTATCGCAGCATATGGCCGGAGTTCTGCGAATCTGAAGCATGAAAAGATACACGGGCAGGGGATGGGTTGGAAAAAATAAATGCGATGTATTTCTAAAGTCCGGCGAACAGACCGCGATATGTTATTTCACAGGGTCGCAAGGAAGCGACTCGATTTGGGCATGAAGCCCGAGCGTGGCAAGGCAGGGACGTCGTTCGCGCAATACCAACAACCTAAGGAGAGATAAAATGGCAGTAACTGTACAAACTAATATGGGGGCACTGACAGCCCTGAAGAACCTGAACACCAATACCACGAACATGAACAAGTCTCTGGAACGCTTGTCTTCCGGTTTCCGTATTAACTCGGCAGCAGATGATGCGGCAGGCTATGCCGTTTCCGCCAAGCTGACCGGTGAACGCGGTAAACTTGAGGCAGCCAGTCAGAATGCTCTGCAGGCTACCGCTATGGTGAAGACGGCTGATGCCGGCGTTAACGAGATCGAGAACATGGTCCGTCGTTTGCAGGTGCTGGCCACCCAGGCAGCAAGTGCGAACAACTCGGGTGATATTGCCAAACTGGATGCCGAGCGCGGTACACTCGTGTCTCAGATTGACAAGATTGCCAACAGCACCAAGTACAATGGTGTTGCACTGTTGAATGGTACGTCTGGCTCAACTGTGGATGCAGCCAGCACACTGGATAACACAACGACCAATGGTGTGAGTGCTATCACTCTCAACGGCGCAACTGCAGGTGCCACATTCAGTGTCACTTATGTGGATCAGGCTACAGCCACCACATTCAACGCCGGTGACTCCATTAGCATTACGGATGGCACCACCACCCAGACTGTCGCAATCGCATCCCTGCCAACGGGCCAGAACACGTCAGTCATTGCCTTTGGAGACCTCGGCATCAGCCTGACCATCAACTCTGCAATCGCTGGCAAGACCACCGCTGCTACTGGTTCTGCAGCATCTGCAGGTACCATCATCACCACTGCAGGCGCATCCAGCACCTTCCAGGTTGGTGCTGAAAATGGTGCCAACAATCAGGTGGCAGCTGACTTCACCAGTAACTATACCACATCCGGTTTGGCTATTGGCACCGTCACTGCAGATATTTCCACCGCAGCAAATGCCCAGACCTACCTGACTGAGGTAACTGCTGCACTCAACACCTTGACCACCAACCGTGCCGCTCTTGGTTCCACGGTGAATCAGCTTGGATATGTCAATGCCAACCTGTCCACCAACATCGAGCAGCTGAGCTCCGCAATTTCGACCATTAAGGATGCCGATATGGCTGCCGAAATGGCGAACTTCACGAAGTCTCAGGTTCTGGTACAGGCAGGTACGGCTATGTTGGCTCAGGCCAACCAGTCGTCCCAGAACGTACTGTCACTGTTCCGTTAAGGGACAGGCAGTCATAGTGAAAGCGTAAGGTGACTAAGGTGAAGAAGTCGGACGTAGGGACAGTCTCTGTTCTGAAGCCGGCTTCTTCGCTTTATGTCATTGAGCGTGTTAAGGAGGCAAAATAGTCATGGAAAGCATCAGTAGTATTCCTCCGTCCGTAGCCATACCAGCAGTGGCAACCAGACAGGCAAAGTCGGGACAAAGTGAGCCGCATCCTGTTGTGAAAAGTGTTGAGAAAGCAGTGAAGCCGGAATCAAAACAGGATCCGGTGGTTAGCGAGGAGCAACTAAAAAAGGCTCTGGAACATGTTAATCAGCAGGTTGCGACTGAAGGCGTTGGCTTTACTTATGAGAAGCGTCTGAACCAGTTGTTCGTGCAAATCAAGGATAAGGCTACCGGGGCAGTGGTAAAGGAGATTCCCCCCAAGGCCGTTATTGACCAAAAGGTGGCGATGAAGGAAATGGTGGGCATACTCTTGGATCGGCAGGCATAGATGCCTGGAACAACGAATATTTCCGGCCTGTCTTCGGGCATCGATTGGGCCAATATTGTCGATCAGCTTATGGCGGTGGAAGGACGCAAGGCTACTTTGCTGCAGAATCGCCAACAGACTGAATTGGACAAGCAAAGTGCCATCAACAGCTTGGGTAGCGCTTTATCTTCACTGCGATCGACAGGCATTGATCTGGCCGACAGCAGCAAATTCCTGCTTAATCAATCGACGCTATCCAGCAATAGCGCAACAGCCCCTGGTGATCTGCTATCCGTAACGCCGGATTCCGCGGCGACAACAGGCTCACATACGATTGTAGTAACGCAATTGGCTGCAGCTGAGAAGCTGGGCTCCAGCTCCGCTGTGAAAGATTCCACGGGAACAGCCATAACCAGTGATACGGTGGCTTTGGGTTATACGACAGACAGCTTCACCATTCAGGGAAAGGCCAGTTCGGCCCAGACCGTGAATGTTGCAAGCACGGACTCATTACAGGCTATCCGGGACAAGATTAATCAGTTGAATACAGGGGCGAACGCCACTGGCGTTACAGCCAGTATCCTGAAGGTTGGAACAAGTGATTACCGGCTTATTTTGACAGCGGACAATACCGGCACCACCCAGGGCAATGTGCTGTTGAGCGGTCCCGCACTGGATGCGGTCGGCAATCTGGCTAATCTGCAAATGGGTGCAGTGGCCCAGGGAAATGCGCGGCAGAGTCTGCAGGCTGCAGCAGATGCAAACATCACCGTTGATAATATTGCCCTGACGCGTGAAACCAACACGGTCACGGATGCTCTTTATGGCTTTACACTCAATCTGGCGCAAGCGGATCCGGCCACGACCATTACGGTCTCCACATCTATCGATCAGGCAGGCATTAAGGCCAAGGTGCAGGATTTTGTAGATGGCTACAACGCGATCATGGATTTCATCAATGCTCAGATGAAGTTTGATACCAATACACAAACCACTGGGATTCTGGCAAGCGACAGTATGGTTCGCACAATACAGTCGCAGCTTAGCTCCAGCGTTCTGCAAACCATCCCCGGCCTGGCCGGTGACCGTAACAATATGGTTCTGGCAGGGGTGTCACCTGATTCGGCCGGCCATCTGAATATTGACAGCGCAACGCTGGATAATTGGCTTGCCACCGATCCAACGGCGGTCAGGGATGTCTTTTCCGCGACAGCGACGAGTAGCAATACCGCCCTGCAATACATCACTTATGGCACAGGTACTGTTTCAGGAAATTATGCAGTGAATATCACGCAGGCTGCGTCTCAGGCCAGTGTTACCGGAACAACAGATTTGTCTTTGGGACTTGGCGGTGCCGAGACCATTACCATCACCGATAGCGCCAGTCGCCAGGCTGTTGTGAATCTGACCAATGCCCAGAGCCTTTCCAGCATTGTATCGGCGCTCAACACCGAGTTTTCTCAGGTTTATACGGAACAGCGGCAGATGAACACGGCACTTACCGCAGGTGGCCCGCCGGCAACATCCGCAAGTACCTTTAGTGCGCTGGCACTGGGTGTGGCAGCAAATGACAGCATTACCATCAGCGGAACAAAGCCATCCGGCACTGCGGTGAATTACACCTTTACGGTGCTTAATCCGCTGACTGATACGCTTGCGGATCTGGTTTCCGGCATCCAGGTGGCTTTTGACCAGAAGGTGACAGCCAGCATTGATAGTGCCGGCAAGGTAACTATTACCGATAACAAGTCGGGTGACAGTAGTCTTAGCTTCACATTGACTGCCAACAATGAAGGTGGTGGAACCCTCGCTTTCGGCACCGAGGCCATTCTTACCCAGGGGCGCTATGCCATGGATGTCTCCGCCGCGGCCTCCGGAAATTTCCTTCAGCTCCAGAACAATGCCTACGGCTCTTCTTCCAGCCTGACGATTGCTCAGTCGGCAAACAACCTGGGCATCATCGATCAAGCCTATAGCGGTCTGGACGTAGCCGGCACAATCGGTGGAGAAACAGCAACGGGAGTTGGCCAGATTCTGACCGGCACTGCCGGGAATGTGGATGGCCTGGTGATGATGTATACCGCTTCGGCTATCGGCAGCATTGGCAGTATGTCGGTCAGCATGGGTATTGGCGCCCAGCTCAATGGTCTGCTGGATACATTTACCAATCCCATATCCGGTCTGATCCAGAACTCCGTTGATGCAGCACAAACGAACTACGACAGCCTGCAAACCCGGATTGATAATATTAATATGCGTATTGAACAGGAACGCGCGCGGATGACGGCCTCATTCAAGTCCATGGAGACACTGATGGGGCGGTTGAATTCCACCAGTTCCTGGCTGACACAGCAAACCAACCAGTTTTCATCCCTTAGACGATAGGAGAATGTCATGACAGGATATAAATCATACCGGGGTTTACAGGTTGATGGCGCAGGACCGCTTGAGCTGGTTCGGCTTACCTATGATGCCCTGATCAAGGCATTGGCAAAAGCTCAGGCTGCAGAAGAAGCAAAAGACATGGCGGCCGAAGCCGATCACCTTTCCCGTGCGATAGAGGCGCTTATTGAGCTTTCCACCAGTTTGAATATGGAAGCGGGCGGTAAAATTGCTGCCAGCCTGGCCAGCCTTTATGCCTATATGAGTCGTCGTCTGCTGGAAGGTCAGGCCCGGGATAGTGCCTCTGCTATTCGCGAGGTGTTATCCCTTGCCCAGACGCTACGCGATGGTTGGCAGCAGCTTGCCGATGCTCCCCGCGTTGAGCAAAGGGTTTCGCAGCGGGCAGCAGGTTAATGCCTGTACAGCAGAGTATCTCCGGATGCGTGCAGGCTCTTGAAGGCCTTCGCCTGCTGGTAAGATCGAAGCGCTGGACATCGCTTGCGAAGTCTGAAGAAGTATTCAACAAGGCATTCTCTCAACTCCGGCAGGATATGGAGGCAGGCTGCCCTGATGTTAACGATCAGGAAACAGTGAAAAGCCTTGAACAGCAGGTGCGCCGTATCCAGCGGGAAATCAGAAGAGAAATGTGTGAAATCAGTGAGAAGCTGCAATGGCTTGATACGGAGAAAAAGCGCACGCGGAACACACATCAATACCTGAATTCATCCGCTTGGGATTGATTTTCCGCAAGCGATACGGGGAGCTGGACGAATGCTAATGAACAGCAATGCCGAGTTGGATATGCCAGCCGACCATCTGCGGCAGGTATTTAAAGCATATGATCGGCCCGATACAGAAGACGTCTTCGATGGTTTTTCTGTTGCGCAGGACTATGATTTTTCCAATCCGCCGCCGATTGATCGCGCCATCCTGGATATTTTGAAGAAGAAGTTGAATGACATGCCTGCCTTGCCAGAGGTTTGGTATGAAGTTCAGTCTCTTCTGGAAGATCCGAATGCAGCGCCTTCGGATCTTGGGCGCATTGTTGCTAAAGATCCGATGCTTACTGCGCAATTAATCCGTATCTGTAATTCCAGCGCCTACATGGCATCCGGTGGCAGAGAAATCACCAACATCACCATAGCGGTCGCCCGTCTTGGTATGGATCAGGCTTCCATGTTCATTTTGGGGAATCTGATGCCGAAAATGGGCAAGTCAGGCCTGTCCAAGCCTGAAGTCAAACGCGTCTGGTTTCATAGTTTGGCCATTTCCCTGATCTGCCGCACCTTGGGCGAGCCCTCAAGAATCATTCCCCTGAATGAGATCGCTCTGCTTGGCCTGCTGCATGACATAGGAAAAATGGTCATCCTGCATTCCGAGGGCGAGACGGCCTTGAAGAAATTACGCGATGCTATTGAGAGCGGCGTGCCGGTCCTCAAAGCCGAAAGCGATATCCTGGGATACACACATATTGATGCGGGCATTATGCTGGCCTTGCATTGGAAGCTGCCAAAAAACATATGCCATCTTATTTCCTTTCATCATCACCCAACATCATTTGCGGTGAATCAGTGGCCTGTAGATCTGGTGCCGGCGATGATGCTTGTGCATACAGCGCATATCGTTTTGCAGAAGCTCGGTATGGAAGAACAGGCGCAAGGCGGCATATGGACTTACCAGCGCACTCACCAGGAAGGGATCGCTCATCTGCTGCATGATCCATTAAGGCTCACCTTCGGTAGTGAGCATCTATATCAAAAGATCGAGCGCGAAGTGAGGCATTTAAAAGAAGTGGTTTCCTGAGTTTTTCTGACGGAAATAAACCGTTGCCGGGATCAGAATATTGTTAGGCCTTGACCCATGGTGTGTCTTGCAGCAATGCGCGTGCTTTGCTTAAGAAGTTATCCTCGGAACCAAGTTGCATTCGCTTGTCAGGGGTTTCGGCCTTATTAACAGCCGGCCTTGGCAATTGAGGCTCAACCTGAGCCGGATCACAGGCCAATGTCGATCCTATATGATCAAGACTGCTGCCAAACGGGAACCTTTCATTTGCTTCTGTATTGGCCAGAGCACAAATTTTCGCAGGTAAAAAGGAGGTTTCAGGGTTGTGATGCTCTGCCACCGTGCGTTGCAGCGATTCCGGTAAGTTCCAGTGGCGGAGGATAGCCGCGCCGGCCTCGGCATGATTCAGCCCGTATGCCTTGCGCTCTGCATCGATCAACTCTTCTCCATGCAATGCTGCCATATTGCTTTCGAAATAGGTCAGGTCCAGACGAATACCGATCACAGCCTTGCCGATATCGTGCAATAGGCCTGCCGTGAACATCTCTCCCTGGTCAAGGCCGTGCTCCTTGGCCATGCGTTCACATATCAGGCCAACAGCAAATGCATGTGCCCAGAGGGCGCGGATATAGTTCATGCCGAAGGGCAGGGTAAAGCCGTACAACAGGGATGCAGCCATGACAATATGGCTTGTTTCCGTAAATCCCAGTCTTGCAATCGCCTGGGGCAGGGAGCCGACAGGATGCCCCATCGCATTGTAATGGGGGGAGTTGGCGCACTTCAGAACGCTTGCCGCTATGGCCTGATCAGTGCGGATCATCTCTGCGAGTTCTTTGATGTTGGCTTCTTTACGATTCATCAGCGTTCTGATGCGCATAAAGCTTTCCGGGAGAGTCGGAATATCCTCCATCATTTCGATCAGGGTTAATGAGTCCTCACGGCAATACATAGGGTTTATATCGGCAGGAGTCTGGAGTTCTTTAACTATTTGTTTTTATGGTATGCCCGGAGCCTTATTTGACAGCAAATACCTGAATGGGCGTGGCGATCCCACGGACCATGGTTTCCGGCATGGGCTCAAGATCAATCTCGCGCCTGCTTGCCTTGGCAACCTCCGTGCTGATAAGGATATCCGTGCCCCATTTCTTGTTCAGACCTTCGATGCGTGAGGCGGTGTTGACCGTATCACCAATCACCGTGAACTCCATGCGGTCCTTGCTGCCCACACTACCGGCCACCATTTTCCCGCAGTGGATGCCGATGCCTATCCTGAGTGAAGGCTTGCCGGTTTTTTCCTGTTCCTTGTTGAATTCATTTAATGCGGCGCGCATTTTCAATGCAGCCTGAACTGCATGCTGGATGTGGTCGGGCTGTGGCGTGAGTACTCCGAAAACCGCCAGCAGGCTGTCGCCACCAAACTTGTTGATCCAGCCGCCCTCCGCCTGAATGCTTGGCTCAACGACAGAGAAGTACTGATTAAGGATGCTGACCACCTCTTCTGCCGACATCTTTCCGGACATGGCGGTAAAATCGCGTATATCTGCAAACAGCACACTGGCCTCCACCTCTCTTCCACCGAGATTGATACCATGGTGCATCACATCTTCTGCCAGCTCCTTGGCCACATAGCGTCCGAAGGCATCACGCAGGCGCTCCCGTTCCATCAGCTCGCTCACCATTCGGTTAAAGCGTCGGTAGATGCCGGCATACTCATCGCTGGTCTTTTCCAGCAGCGAGGCATCCAGCCGGCCTTCTTCCACCCGGTGCATGGCGTTGGACAGTTCACTGACCGATTCGCTTACCTCGCTGGCCATGCGCTGGAAGATAAGCAAGGACAAGGCATAGCTCACGGCCACAATCAGGGTCACCCAACCGATCATGGAGGGGAGAAAGCCCAACAGCTCTTCATGTCCGGTAAGCATCAGTTCATGGCGAATGCGTATCAGCAGGGTAGTGCCGAGGATGATGATGGGCGGCAACACGACAAGACTGGATACAAACAGCAGCTTGCGTTTGGTATCAACACGTATAATGCGCTGTCTTTGAACAGGCGAAAGTTCTCCGCACTGTTGATGGGCCAGGGTAATGACCCTGATCATCATTCTGGCCACTGCGTAGAATTCGAAGATGGCATGTCCGACGCCAACCATGAAGGAAACCATCAGGGCAATCAGCAATTGCCATAGCTCCAGGCCAAAACCCAGATACAGGTTGGCCATGAGCGTCATCAGCGAGAAGCCCAGGGCAAATGCCGGTGCCTGATAGAATAGAATGCGCCGCGCTGAAAGCAGCTGGAAATTTCTGGCCTGAATCAGCGCTTCAGCAGCAATTTGAATATCAACCTGTTCGGGAGGGCTACCCAGAAATACCTTGATAGGGTGGAAATCCCGCTTGAGTACGATGGCCCCGATGATCAGCAGGGCAAGGGTGCCGCCGGGCACGATCATGGTAATGCCGAGAAATTGCTGATGCGCTGTCAGGGAGAGACCGAAATAGAGGAGCAGGGTGCCGGAAAGAACGGGCCACAGCACAGCAGCCAGGCAAACCCTGCGCAGTTCCCCGAAAATTTCGCTGTTTGGGATATCTGCATAACTAGTCGTAAAAGGCCAGAAGAAGTGAAAGTATTTATTCATGGAAAACGTCCCTCCCCCCTAGCGTCCCCAAGCAGAAGACAAACATTCAATGTCTTTCGAAAATTAGTGTAGCAGCTCTGTTCTGTTAAGGTAAGGCAGGCAAGGTGGAAGGAACGGCGCCCATGAACGCAAATCTGGGATTGCATTTGGGGCTGGCTCCTTATGCTGCTATGCTCAGCGGGAGAATATTGCCCCGGCTGTTTCGGGTGTTGTAAACCATAAGGGCGCATAGACGTTCTTGTCCGGTGTCGGAAAGGCTCGCGGGGGGTGGGGAGCATGATTGCAAGGATTCAACATTTCACGATAAACAGCATAAGTGCCATGGCGCTGCTGCCTTTGCTGCTCCTGCTTATTTTTTCAGTCGGTACAGTCTTTGCATCAGAGCTGCAGCAAGGCGAGCAACTGAAAAAGGATATTGCTTCGATCAACGCCTTGCCCGCAAAGCTTACCTTTAACAAAGATATCAAACCCATCCTGGAGAAGCGCTGCGTGGTCTGTCACGGCTGTTACGATGCCCCGTGCCAGCTCAAGCTTTCAGCCATCGAAGGCATCACCCGTGGGGCGAACAAGCTTAAGTTATACAACAAGACGCGCTTAACATGGCAGCAGCCGTCGCGTCTGTTTATCGATGCCAGCACGACACGTGAATGGCGTGATATGGAGTTTTTCGGCGTGCTCAACGAAGGTGCTTCGCACACACCCGAAGCGAATCTGGAGCATTCCCTGCTCTACAAAATGCTCAGCCTGAAACAGATCAATCCACTGCCCGAAGCAGGCATGTTGCCCGAAGATCTTGATGTCAGCCTTGAGCGCGAGCAGGTCTGCACCACCCTCGATAAATTCGACGCCTTCGCCAAAGCCCATCCGCTCTGGGGCATGCCCTATGCCTTGCCCAATCTTTCCAATGAGGAATATGCGCTGCTGGTCAAATGGCTGTCGCAGGGCGACACGGCGGCAGAGGCCAAACAGCTATCGCCGGACATTCTGGCCCAGGTTAGAAACTGGGAGGATTTCTTCAACGGCAGCGGCAACAAGCAGCAACTGGTCAGCCGCTATATCTACGAGCATCTGGTTCTCGGGCATGTTTATTTCCAGGATGACAACGGGCATTTTCAGAATGATAAAGACCCCTCCGGGCCGAATTTTTTCCGGCTGGTTCGCTCGCGTACGCCGAGCGGGGTGGCGGTGGATGAGATTGCCTCCATCCGGCCCTACGATGATCCCGATGAGGATGTGTTCTACTACCGTCTGCGCTCGTTCAGCGCCAGCATTGTGGACAAGAATCACATCGTCTATGAGCTCTCCGCTGCACGCATGCAGCGCTACAGGGAGCTTTTCCTGCAGCCCGATTATCAGGTGGAAAAGCTGCCCGGCTATGCTCCCGGGGAATCCCCGAATTTCTTCGTCAGGGCTTACCGGAAGATTCTCAATCTGTTCGGCTTGAACGAGGCCTCCACCCCGTTTGAAATCTTTGCCGATATTCCGCCGCAGGCGCGCTACCAGTTCCTGCTCGATGATGCCCGTTTCTTTATCAACGGTTTCATCAAGGGGCCGGTGTGCAGGGGGCAAAGTGCGCTGAGCTCCATCGAGGATCATTTCTGGGTGTTCTTCCTCAAGCCGAAGAACCCCTCATTCTACAGGCAGCATGGACTGGATTCGGAATTCCTCAGGGATGTCGACAAGGATTTGCACCTGCCGACGGAACTGGCCGATACCAGTCGCCTGTTTGCCGCATGGATCAAGTACTGGCCGCAGGAACAGGCGTATATGCGGGCCAAGACGAATTATTATCAGGAGCAGGGACTGCCGCAGCTGGACATCCATAAGGCTGTTGATGAATTCGTCTGGGACGGCAGGCGCAAGGATGGCTCAAGGAGTGTGGATGCCGCGCTGACCATCTTCCGCCATTTCGACAGCGCTTCGGTGCATTCCGGCCTGTATGGCGAGAGCCCCGAAACCGCATGGGTGATTGATTATCCGGTGTTCGAACGCCTGCACTACCTGCTGGTCGCAGGCTTCAATCCCTTCGGCACGATGGGGCATCAGTTGGGCGCACGCCTGTACATGGATTTCCTGCGTATCGAGGGGGAGGATAATTTCCTCTACTTCCTGCCCAGAGAAGATCGCAAGCGCTTGTATGAGGCATGGCATGAGATTGACCGCAAGACGACGCGTGAGCAGCGGCAAGCCACCAGGGCCTGGCTTGAGGTTGATTCGGTAAATGGCTACGAGGCCAATCCGGCCAGGCCTTTCTACCATCAGCCGAAGCAGGAATTCTTTGAGATACTCAAACAGCACACCGGCTATACAGCGATGGATGCCACCGATCTCAACCGTTGCAGCAGGGCGAATTGCTTCACTTCGCCGGCCGACAGGGCGATGCAACGGCTGGCCCATGTTCTGCGCGGCAAACGCCTGCAGATATTCCCCGAGACTTCATACCTGCGGGTGCGCGGTGTGAACGGGCATAAGGATGTGGCCTATACCCTGATTCATAACAAATCGTACCGGACCGACACCTTCGCCAAGGAGGACAATGATCGCCCGGGTGAAGACATGAAGGACGATACGCTGACCATCATGCGAGGGCTGGCAGGCTCCTATCCCAACTTCTTCTTCGATGTGTCGGAGGCCGATCTGGATGCCTTCGTCGCGGCCTGTGTTCGGGTCATGAACCGGGATGATTATGAGCAGATGGTCACGCGATTCGGCATCCGCCGGACCGATCCCCGATTCTGGGATGTCTCCGACTGGATTCAGGACCAGCATGCCCGCGCGCAACCAGTCGATGCCGGTATTCTTGATCTAAGCCGCTACAAGGATCGGTGACTCAATGAATGGAATGACCGTCTGAATCCGGCCAACAACGGCCCTTCGGGCAAATGCCTAGGAAGGCTAAACCCGGTCATTCGCGACTGCAAAAACAGATGCATGCACTCTATCCAGAGTTGCAGCCATCTTGTGAACAATTAGAGGATTTTCTTCAGATTGACAATCTATACGCTGAACTTTTTCTTTTCGTGCGCCTTTAAACAGGCATCTACCGCTACCGGATCATATAATATTCCACGATTAGCCTTGATTTCATCCAGCGCGGCTTCAATACCCAGTGCTGCCCTATAAGGACGGCGTGAGCTTATCGCCTCCACTACATCGGCAACAGCCACAATTCTCGCCTCCAGACATATCTCCTCACCTTTAAGCCCTTGTGGGTAGCCTGTTCCATCAATACGCTCATGGTGTTGATAGACGATCTCAGCAATAGGCCATGGGAACTTAATATCTTTTAAAATATCATAGCCTGTGGCTGCATGCGCTTGTATGAGTCGATACTCCATTTCTGTCAGCTTAGCGGGCTTTGATAGAATCTCGGCTGGAATCTGAATTTTCCCGATATCATGGATGGTTGCCCCCATGCGAATGCCTTCGATCTGGTATTCATCCAACCCCATCTCTTTTGCAATGGCACAGGAAATATCAGCCACCCGGCGCTCGTGTCCTGCTGTGTACGGATCCCTCGCCTCAACAGCTTTGGATATGGCAGTGATGGTGCCCTGCAGGCTCTCATGGAGATCATGTTCCGCATTCTTGCGCTCGGTGATATTGCGCACGATGGCTTGCAGCACTGCCTTGCCGCCCAATTCCATCTTCGTCAGCAACACTTCGGCGGGAAATTCACTGCCATCGAGCTGGCAGTGCATCCATTCAAAGCGGTTGCTACCGTTCTTGAAAGCCGTAGCGACATGCTCATTGGCCAGTCGCATCGATGCTTCACCACCGGGTTGGTTAGGAGGGGAAAGTTGTGACGGATGTTTGCTGATGAAATCGCCCCGCGTGGGGCAGCCAAACAGGTGCAGTGTGGCCTGGTTACAATCGAAGAAACCCGACTCATCAAGCATCATAATCGCATCGCTGGAGGATTCATACAGGGTGCGGAACTTCTCCTCGCTATCGAGCAGCAAATTCGCCGCCCGTTTCTCTTTCTCTTTGTTTTGAAAGGCGAGTTCTTTATTGGCGATGACCAACTCAGCGGCCCGCTTCTCTTTCTCTTTGTTTTGAAAACCCTTAGTCATGCATCCACGGTATACCTATTATGACAATATATACATAAGCTTTCCCCAGATGCTTTGATTCGCTATGAATGGCTGAAGTTGGCCTTCCTAGGCACTAGCCCGAAGGGCCGGAGTTGGCCGGAGTCAGCCTTTCGAGAAACCTGTTAAATCATAGAGGCGCTGAAGTTCTGCTTTTAATGTTGCCACCTCGTTTTCGAGTTGGGTGATGCGTTCTGCGGATTCGTCGCTGGCGGGGGCGCGGCTACTGGCAGCTTGCGGCGCGGCTTCGATATCCGGTTCACCGCAGAGCAGGTGGGCGAAGCGGTCTTCGCGCTGGCCGGGGGCGCGCGGGATGCGGACGACCAGAGGTTCATCGCGCTGCATCAGGCCATCGAGCACAGCCTGTAGTTCTTCGGCGGTTTCAAATTCGACCATGCGGCTGGTATTGATGCGGATTTCGTTCAACGTGAGCAGGCTGCGTAGCATCAGCACGCAGATCACGGCGCGTTCCTTGGTGGTGATACCCAGTTTGCGCGACAGGTGATGCTCGTAGCGATCCACGCGACCATCCATGCGGGCGGTGACCAATCCTTGCGTGCGCAGGCCGTTAATCACGCCGCCAACCTGGCCTTCACTCAGGTTCATCACCGGCACACGGCTGCTTTTCTGATTGCAGGCCGCTGTGAGGGCCTTGAGGGTGAGGGGATAATATTCCGGGGTAGTCATCTGCTTTTCCATCAAACAGCCCAGCACGCGCGCTTCATTGGCCGACAACATCACATCAACAGGCTGTTCACTCATGGCTTAACCCCGTCCTATTTCTTTTTTCTCTTCTTCTTCGACTTCTTGCCACTCATCCATGCATCGTGCTCGGCGACCAGCGCCTTCAAATCCAGCTCCGCCGTATCCGGCGTGCGCACGATTTCGGCATAGCCCTTTTTGCTTACCTTCATCTCTTCGATGGGCTTGGTGATGAAATCCTCAATCGCTTCAAGCAATTCCTTTTCCTCGCTGCTGCAAAAGGAATAGGCCTCGCCTTTCTTTTCGCCACGCCCGGTGCGACCCACGCGGTGCACATAATTCTCCACCTTTTCCGGCAGATCGTAATTGATCACGTATTCGACATCGGGCACATCAATGCCGCGCGCGCTCACATCAGTGGCGATCAGCACACGGCATGCGCCATCGCGGAAGGCCTGCATGGCCTCGGCGCGTTGCCCCTGATCCTTGTCGCCATGAATGTTCATGGCTGCAACCCCGGCGCGCTCCATGGCCTTGGCGACGCGCTCGGCGCGCACCTTGGTGCGCACAAAGACAATCACCTTGTCGTCGGGGTGATCCTTGAGGAAACGGTCGAGGAAAAAGCGCTTGTCGTCCATCTCCACAAACATGACGAAATGCCTCACATTCTTGGAGATGCGATCCTTGGGTGAAACCTGAATGCGGATGGCCTCACTCTTCACCTGCGAATAGGCCAGCTTCTTGATCTCATCATTGAGGGTGGCGGAAAAGAACAGGGTCTGATGCCGCTGCCTGAGCATCTTCTTGATGTACTTGATGTCCTCGATAAAACCGAGATCGAGCATGTGGTCGGCTTCATCGAGTACCAGCGTGTTGATTTTATCCAGCTTCAGCACCTGCTGATTGATCAGATCGAACATCCGGCCGGGCGTGGCAATCAGCACATCGATGCCATCCTGCAGCTTGGCAATCTGGGTATCCTGCTCCACGCCGCCATGCAGGGTGAACACCATCACCTTGGTATGCGCGGCAATTTTCTTGAATACCTCGCCGATCTGCACAGCCAGCTCGCGGGTGGGCACCAGTACAATGCATTTGATGCCGTAACTTCTCTTGCTTGTCTTGTAGCGCTGGATTTTATCAACCACCGGAATGGCAAAGGCGGCTGTTTTGCCGGTGCCCGTCTGGGCAATGGCCAGCACATCCTCATCGTTGAGAATGGAGGGGATGGCTTTGAACTGGATATCGGTCGGCCGGACAAAGCCGAGCTGCCTCAGGTTCTTTTTGATTTCGGCGGAAAGATAATATTGCTCGAATTTCATTTTCTCTTATGCCTTTGCCCGTTTCCAAACCTGCGGTGTAATTTCGACAGCCTGATCACCATTGCTGAACCAGAGCTGATTATCGCTAATGTTACACTGTAAACGCATGGAGCGCTCGGCCATCTGTGCAAGTTTTTGTACCACATCATCGGGCAGGGCGATCACGCTGAGGTTATCGAAGCGCGCCAGCTTGTTGCGTTGCTGTTCCCACCAGGCGCTGCCGCTGCTGCCCTGATAGATGTAAATGATGACCTGTCTTGATCGGCCGCAGGCCTTGCGGATGCGCTTTTCATCCGGTTGCCCCAGATCAATCCACAGTTCGATTTCATTGCTCAGGCTTTTCTGCCAGATGTCGGGTTCGTCATCCGTGCTCAGCCCCTTGGTGAACTGCAGTGATTCGCTGGCATTGAGCGCAAAGGCCAGCAGGCGAACCATCATGCGCACATCGGTTTCGGAAGGGTGCCGGGCAATGGTGAGCTGATGATCCTGATAATAGTGCCGGTCCATATCGGAGATCTGGATGTCAGCTTTGAAAACAGTCGATTTAAGTGCCATGGGTGGCTTCTAGGATACTACAGGGCATCAGGCAAGAAAATGCTTCGCCGTGCGCAAGGTGGATTTGTGCGTGGCACGCGGCAGGATGGCCGCTCAGCCAGCCAGGGGCTGGTGTTCACAAGCCCTAAACAGGAGAAACCATGTCTGTGGCATCACCAAGCTTTGATCCGCATGCTTTCAAACGTCTGCGCCTGTGGCCGCAGGCCGCGGAACTGCTGGGCATCATCTTGAACAGCCCGCCACCGGCGGATAAACAGATGGAGCGCTATTTCCGCAGCCATCGCAAGCTGGGCAAACGGGACCGGGGCTTTGTCGCTGAAACGGTATACGGCTGTCTGCGCCGGCTGCGTCTGCTGCGCGAGCTGGCGGGTGGCGATGCAGCGCCGCATGCAGCCATTGTTGCGGCTGAGTTACTACTGCAGGGAAACAACGCTGGCAGTCTGAGCAATGCCCGCCTGACCGGCGGAGATGGCTGGCGCCTGCACGATGTGACCGGGCGTGTTGAGCGGATTAACGAACTCGAATTATCACCTGCTGCCCGTGCAAGCATGCCCGACTGGTTGTTTGAGCGCTTAGGCGCGCAATTCGGCGAGGAGGAAAGCCTGCGTCTGTGCGAGGCATTGAATCGGCCGGCCACGCTTGATCTGCGCGTCAACACGCTGAAGGCGGATCGCGCCAAGGTGCTGCATCAGCTGACGCAGGAAGGGGCGGAGCTGAGCCTGACGCCATACTCGCCGCTGGGCCTGCGCAGTAAGGAGCGCGCCTCGCTGTTTCGCTCGCAGGCATTTATCAATGGCCTGTTCGAGGTGCAGGACGAGGGCAGCCAGCTGATTGCGCTGCTTGTTGAGCCCGCGCGGCGCGAGATGGTGATGGATTTCTGTGCCGGCGGTGGCGGCAAGACACTCGCCCTGGGCGCGATGATGCAGGCCACGGGCACACTCTATGCCTGCGATGTGGCGCACTGGCGCTTAAAGGCGCTCAAGCCGCGTCTGGCCCGTGCCGGACTGTCGAGTGTGCGTAGCCTGAATCTCTCCAGCGAAAACGACGCACACCTCAAACGGCTGGCCGGCAAGATGGATCGGGTGCTGGTGGATGCACCGTGCAGCGGCACCGGCACGCTAAGGCGTAATCCGGATATCAAATGGCGCGAAGTGAATCTTGCCGAACTTGTCGAGTTGCAAGCGCGCATACTTGAGGCTTCCGCCCGACTGGTGAAGCCGGGTGGGCGTCTGGTTTATTCAACCTGCAGCCTGCTGGATGAGGAGAATGGGAATATCGTGCGCAGCTTTCTCTCGGCCAACCCCGAATTCCACCTGCTTGATGCGCGCGCCATTCTGCACCGCCAGGGGGCGGATGTGCCGCTGGATAATGAGATGATGCAGCTTTATCCGCACAGGCACGGAACGGACGGCTTCTTTGCTGCTGCCATGCAGCGCGATTGATGCGGGCCGGAATGCAGGGATAAAAAAAGAGGCCTCAGGGCCTCTTTTTTTGTGTGTTCGCAGTCTTTCCTTACCCTGAACTAGAGGCGGTATTTTCCCGCGTACACAAAGCTAACCGGCCCTTGCAGGCAGATATCATCCACTGAGCCCGAAACCGTCACCATGCCGCCCGGCATGTGAATGTGCTGCGGGCGGTTGTGGCCATCCTGTTGCCAGACGGCAACCGCTGTGGCGCAGGCGCCGCTGCCGCAGGATGGTGTGTGCCCTGTGCCGCGTTCGATGATGTCCACATAGACCTCATCGGCAATCTGGCCGCTGACAATCTCGATATTGCGATCCTTCGGGAATTCCTCGACAGCCTCAAAAAAAACACGATGCTCGTTGCCGATATTCACATCGATATGGGCTCCCGTGTTGTCGGTAATCTGTGCCGAGCCCATGTGCACGCGGATGCCGTCTTCTGCTTTCTCAATGCGGGCTGAGCGGTCGCGCAGGCGGATGGTCACCATATCCGCGCCGCTTTCTTCGAGCAGCATGGCACCGACACAGCGCAGGCCGTTGCCGCAGTTGCCGGCTTCCGAGGCGTCGTTGTTGAAGATGCGCATGGCAGCATCACACTCATCATCAGGCAGCAGTACCAGCAGTTGATCGCAGCCGATACCGAAGCGTCGTTCTGTCATGGCAGTGATCAGCTCTTCATCAAGTTCCGGCAATGCCTTGGTGCGCCCATCGAGGATGACGAAGTCATTCCCCTGCGCATGCATCTTGAGGAAGGGGAGCTGTTTCAAGACTTGTTCCCGTGTTCGACCACCACATTGGTGTAGATGCCACCGCGCACATTGAACTTGGCCGTTACCCGCAGCCAGCGTGGTGTGATGGCTGCAATCAGGTCGTCGGCGATCATATTGGTCACCTTTTCATGGAAATGGCCTTCGTCGCGGAAGCTCCAGAAGTATTGCTTGAGCGACTTCAGTTCCACGCAACAGGCATCCGGCGTGTAGTCCAGGGTGATGACGGCAAAGTCGGGCTGGCCGGTTTTAGGGCACAGGCAGGTGAACTCGGGACACTCGATCTGGATGGTGTAGTTCCGTTCCGGATTGGGATTCTCAAAGGTTTCCAGTTGTTTGCTCACTGTCAGGGGCATGTTGATCCTTTAAAAGTGGGTGATGATTTCGGCGTAGATGCGGGTCAGTTCATCCAGTTCACTGATGGCCACGCGCTCGCCGATTTGGTGAATGGTATCGTTAGTCAGCCCAAGTTCCACCACCGGAATACCGGCAGTGGCCAGAAAGCGGCCATCGGATGTGCCGCCACCGGTATCGCGCAGGGTTTGCACGCCGTTCACCTGGCGGATGCTGTTCTCGACCAGATCGAGCAGCGCGCAATCGGGGGTGTAGAAGGCGGCGGCTTCATGACGGATGTCCAGACGGGTCGCCGCACTGACCGAGCAGGCTGTTTCGATACGCTGGCGGATTGCCTCGAAATCGAGGCCCGGATTGTAGCGGATGTCGGCAAAAGCGGTTGCCCTGCCGGGGATCACATTGCTTGCGCCTTCGCCGCCTTTCACATTGGTGAACTGGCAACTGGTTGGCGGAAAATCCGCGGCAGGTTTGCCCCAATCGATATGCAGGATGGCATGCAGGGCTTCAATGGCATGGTGAATGGCATTGTCGGCATCCTGCGGGTAAGCGGAATGTCCCTGCTTGCCCTCCACGCTGACATAAACATGCACCACACCGCGGCGACCGCGACGAATGGTGTCGCCAACCTGTGAAGAGGATGATGGTTCACCGACAACGGCGGCGTCGGGAAGAAGGTCGTGGCTTTGCAGGTATTCAACCAGGCGTATCGTGCCATCCACCGAATCGCCTTCCTCATCGGAAGTGATCAGCAGTTGCAGGCCGGGCATAGGGATGTTCTGTGTGCAGCAATATTCAAGCGCAGCCAGCCAGCAGGCGATGCCACCCTTCATATCCTGTGCACCGCGGCCATGCAGTACGCCGCCTTCGGCTACAGCGGCAAATGGCGGATGCGGCCATCTGGCCTCGGGACCGGTGGGGACCACATCGGTATGGCCGGCAAAGGCCAGTGTGCCCGGTTTTTCACCCGGACGGATGTAGATGCTATTGGTGATGCCGCCGGTATCAACGCGGATGCGTGTGAAGCCCAGTGGGGATAAAACTGAATCGATGTAATCCTGACAGCCACCATCATCCGGGGTGACGGAGCGGCGACGGATCAGTTCGACAGTATGCTTGAGTGCTGCCGGGCTTGGTGAACTCATCAGTGCCCGCTGTCGGCCGGGGCGGCAGGCGCCTGCAAACGATAGTCGCGCAACACCTTGTCTTTTTCTCCCAACGAGCCGGCTTCGGCAATCATCCTGCCGTCGATATAGACCTTCAGGGCCAGAGGGTTGCCGGTGGTGAGCAGTACATAATCTCCCCCCGTGTTCAGGTGCATGCTCTGGCCTCTGCGCAGCAGGGCTTCCTTGAGCAGGGAGCCATCCTGGGCATGAACCTGAAGCCAGACGTCCTGCCCCACTGCACTCAGCCTGTAGGTGTGAGAATCTGTATTCTGCGCTGTATTCGCAGCAGATGAGTCAGATGTTGGTGCTGTATCCGCTTTGACCACGTTCTGTTCGCCTGGCTGGGCAGGGGCGGCATCTCCCGCGAGTTTAGATGCGGTCCTGTCCTCAGTTGTCGTAATCGTTTCCTGCGCTGATTCTGTTTGAGCCTGTGGCACAGGGGCCTCGGCGCTCACATCCGCATCCGACGGAGCTTGCATGGCGGAGATGTCGGGTGCCGGGGGGCTTGCCATCGGCAGGTCGGCTATGGGAGCCGGTGCTGGCAGATCCTTTTCTCCCTCATCGACGACATTGAATAAAATGAGCAGAAGAAGAAAGCAGGCACCGGCGGCAACAGCCCATATGCGATTCATGGCAATGGGAGGGTCTGGCATGGTGAACGGTTTGGTTAACTTGTAGTCGCCTGTTTTCAGTGCATCGATGTCCTGGCTGATATCGACGCCAAGCAGGGCCGCGTACTGGCGCAGGAAGCCCATGACATACACTTCCTCGGGCAGCGAGCTCCAGTCGCCGCTTTCCAGTGCTTCCAGATAAGCACGGCGGATTCTCAGGCGATCCGAGGCATCACCGTAGCCGATTTCCTTGGCCTGGCGGGCCTGCGACAGGCGTTCGCCGACCCTGACGCGTGCATCGCTGTGCGGGGCGTTTTCCGGTTTCGCAAGGGGTTCTTGGTCTGTTTTGTCTTTTTGTGAAGTCGTCATGGTTGCATGCCCTTCAGAGTCTCCTCTGCCCATGCCCTGTCCATCGGCTCAGGAGTGAGTTTGATAAATTGCTGCAACTGGCGTTGTGCCTCGCCGGTGTCCCTCTGACCCTCAAGCAGGGAAAGCAGGCCCTCAAGCGCCTGCCGGTTGGCCGGACTATCGCGCAGAATGGTTTCATACATAGCCTTGGCAAATGCGGGGCGGTCATATTCCCTGTAGGCAGCAGCCTCTTTCAGGCGTGATGCCTCCTGCGAGGGATTGAGCATGCGGGCCTGCCGGTAGGCGGCGATGGCATCGTTGAACCGATCCTGCATGAGCAGGGCATCACCGAGGTTGATGTAAGCAAAATCGGGGCGCGGATAGCGCGGGTCATCCAGCGCCTTCCTGAATGCAGTCTCGGCTTCTTTGGGTTTGTGCATGGTCAATAGCAGGGCGCCGTAGTTGTTCCAGGTGCGGGCTGCAGGATCGATGGCGAGAGCGCGATTGTAGTAGACATGCGATTTTTCCAGATTGCCACGCAAGCGCCAGGCATAACCCAGTGCATCGAGTACATCGGCGCGCTTGGGATCAAGCTGCTCGGCATGCAGCAGCTCATCAAAGGCCTTGGGCAGGTTATTCTTCTCCAGCGCATCGAGACCCAGGCGGTAATGCGATTCGACCTGCTTGGCTATGGCGTCCTCTTTGTGCGGTGCGGTATTGCTTGCACATGCGCTGAGCAATAATGCCAGCGACAGCAGTGTGGCGAAGGGAAGGCTCAGGCGCGGGAACATGATAGCAACCTCTCAACCACCGCTTGAACCGGTCTGATTTCGGCATCGTCATAAATTGAAAGATCACCGACCACGGCTGTATCCAGTGCATGGCGACAACCCGCATGACAGGCGTGTAGCTGTGTATCCGAAACGGCAAACAGGGCTTTCAGCATGGCCTTGGCCTTGAGACCATTGCCATGCATGATTTCCAGCAGGCCTTCGACGCTGACATCCGCTTCTTCCTCATGCCAGCAGTCGTAGTCAGTGCTCATGGCGACTGTGGCGTAACAAATCTCTGCCTCACGGGCCAGCTTGCCTTCCGGGAAATTGGTCATGCCGATGACATCCATGCCCCAGCTACGATATAGATTGGATTCCGCACGTGTCGAGAACTGCGGACCCTGCATGCACAGGTAGCTACCGCCATCATGGGTGGTGATATCGGCAGTACGGCAGGCTGCCAGCAACCGCTCACGCAGTGTCGCACACACCGGATCGGCCATCGAGACATGGGCCACGAGCGGGCCTTCGAAGAAGGTCGAGTGTCTGCCATGAGTGCGATCTACAAACTGATCGACAACAACAAAATGACCGGGAGCAATAGCCTCGCGTAAGGAGCCGACGGCGGAGATGGAAATAATCTGATTCACGCCGGCCAGCTTCATGGCATAGATGTTGGCGCGGTAGTTGATCTGATGTGGCGGTATGCCGTGGCCGCGGCCATGGCGCGGCAGGAAAACCACTTCATGATTGCCGATGCGCGCGAGGATCAGTGCATCCGACGGCTTCCCCCAGGGGGTTTCCAGCTTTAGTTCGTCGAGGATATGCATTCCCTCGATGTCGTACAGGCCACTGCCGCCAATAATGCCAATGCGCTGATTCATGTTGTACTTATTCCCCTGCTTTATGTTTGTTTGCATTTGCGATATCTGCAATGCCCCGGGCACTTGTTGCATCACCCAAGTCCAGATGTGATTTCAACTGACCACAAGCAGCCATGATGTCGTCGCCGCGCGAACGCCTTACCGTCGCACGAATCCCTTTTTTTATCAACTCTTTGGCGAAACTGTTCATGTGTTGCATTGCCGAGCCGGCATAGGGCGAGCCCGGCCAGGCATTGAAATGGATCAGGTTGACGCGTTCGCGCTCGGGGTTCACAAAGCGGGCCAGCGCATCAAGGTCCTCATCGCGATCATTCACACCGGCCAGCATGACATACTCCAGCGTGATATGCCGTTGGGTTGGCAGTGGGTAGGTATCAAGCGCCATGCGCAGTTCAGCCAGTGGATATTTGCGATTGATGGGCACCAGTTCATCGCGCAGTGCATCGCTGCCTGCATGCAGCGAGATGGCCAGATTAACCGGGGTGGTTTCGCCCAGCCGGCCGATTTGCGGCACAAGGCCGGAGGTGGACACCGTGATGCGCCGGCGTGACAGATTCAGACCCTGCTCATCCATCAACAGACGCAGGCTGTTGTATACGCCAGCCTCATTGGCCAGGGGTTCGCCCATGCCCATATAGACGACATGCGTTACCTCAGCATGCAGGTCGTTGCTTAATGGCTCGCGCCGCAAGTCGTTTTTGACAGCCAGAACCTGCGCCACGATTTCGCCGGCAGTCAGGTTGCCGCTAAAGCGCTGCGTACCGGTATGGCAGAATGGGCAGTCGAGCACGCAGCCAAGCTGCGAAGAAACGCAAACGGTGGAGCGGGATGTGTCGGGAATCAGAACCGTTTCGATATTGCCACCGCCCTGCAACTTGAACAGGTATTTGCGGGTTCCATCTTCAGAGCATTGGCGCTGTATCAGGGATAGCGGCGAGCAAATCAGATGATCGCTCAATTCCTGCTGCAAAGCAGCCGGAAGATTGCGCATTTCCACAGGATTGGTGACGCCCTTGTTGACCCAGTCGCGCACCTGCTTGGCCCGGAAGGCGGGCTGCCCGATGGCCTGCATCTGCTCTACCAGTTCTGCTGTCGAGAGGCCGGGCAGTTGTGGTCGGGAACGGGTGTCGGGGCTGTTGGCCACGGTGGAGGGTTGGACTGCTTCTGTCTGCATGCCGGCATTGTACAGCAGCAGGCCGGTTCGGGTAGCTTTCACAGCTATGAGATTAGCCACAGACAAGCCTGTCCGGATTTCCGCCGGGGATTTTACCGTGATGCACGACTTTGTGCAGAGTATGTGGCGCTTGAAGCAGCTTCCTGCCTATGCGCAGGGTCTGAAGGATGTTCTGCCGGCTACAGCGGGTATTGATCCAGGTGCTCCCGGAATATTGATGGGATACGATTTTCATCTGACGGAAAGCGGTCCGCAGTTGATTGAAATTAACAACAATGCAGGCGGGCTCTTTATGGGCGCGCATCAATGGTTGCCGCAACCGGATCTGGCCGGCTGGAGTGAATCACTTGTCCGGCGTGTTTGCCGGATGTTCCCGGAACACTGGCGGCACATCGCCATTATGGATGAGCAGATAACAGAGCAGTTCATGTACCCCGAGATGCTCGCCTATGCCGAGCTGTTGCGTATGGAGGGACGGCAGGTTGTCCTGCTCAGCCCTGAGGATATCCATCTTGCAGCAGATGGCCTGTATGCCGGCGGGGTGAATGGAGAAAAACTGCGGCTGGATGGAATCTATAACCGCCATACCGATTTTTATCTGGAAAGCCCTCAACTGGCGCATATCCGTAGCGCTTTCGAGAGCAAGCTGGTGCAGTTGAATCCACACCCGCGCAGTTATGCCCTGCTGGGCGATAAGGGGCGCATGGTGGATTGGTGGCGCGATGGTTTCCTGGAGGCAATGTTGCCGTCGGAAGACGTCGCCTTTATCCGCAGTGTGGTGCCGGAAACCAGGCGTTTGAGTGACATGGATGCGGATGTGGTCTGGGATGAACGTAAGAACTGGGTGTTCAAGCCGGCAGCGCGTCACGGAGGCAAGGGGGTGTTGCTTGGCAAGGGAGTGAGCCGCAAACGGTTTGCCGAACTGGATGTTGCAGATACTGTGATGCAGCGCTTCGTGCCGGCCAGCGAAATTACGCTCAATGGCGAAACTTTCCGACTTGATATCCGCCTGTTCACGCATGGGCCTGAACTGGTCGCACTGGCCGGACGGGCATGGCAGGGGCAGATGACCAATTTCCGCAGCGAGGGCAGCGGCTGGGTGTCGATCGACGTTGGCGATTCCTGAGGCTGGTGAGGTCAACCTGACATCGAAGAGAGGTAGCGTTGCTGTGGTTGTGCCTCTGCTGAACGAAGCCGATGGTCTGCCGCGATTGCTTCAGAAGCTGGGAGCCTGCAGGGTGGAAGAGCTGGTGCTGGTGGATGGTGGTTCATGCGATGGAACCCCGAAGATGCTACAGGAGAGCGGGCATCGCTGGCTGAGCTCAAAGCCCGGTCGGGCTATTCAAATGAATGCCGGCGCGCGAGTATGTAAAAGTGATATTATCCTTTTTCTACATGCAGATACGGAAATAAGTTCAGATAGTCTCGAGTTTTTGCGCGATCTTGCCATAAACCAAGAAATAGTCGGCGGGCGCTTCGATGTTCGTCTGTCCGGCGGGCATGTAGCGCTGCGTATGATCGAGTGGTTTATCAACCTGCGCTCGCGCTTAAGCAAAATCAGCACGGGCGATCAGGCCATCTTCGTGCGCCGCGAGGTGTTCGAATCCATGGGCGGTTTTGCTGATTTACCCCTGATGGAGGATATCGAGTTTTCCCGCCGCCTGAAGCGGCAGGGGAGTGTGGCTTGTCTCAGGCAGAAGGTGTGCACCTCCAGCCGCCGTTGGGAGCGGTACGGTATTGCTCGCACGGTGTTGCTGATGTGGCGCCTGCGTCTGCTCTACTGGCTGGGCGTGTCCCCGGCAAAGCTGGCCGTCATGTACCGGGATGCCCGATGACACGGGCGCTGGTGATCAGGCCCGTCATCATGTGCAAGGCGCCGGTGGCAGGGGCCGTCAAAACCCGACTTGTACCGTCCTACAGTGAGCTGGAAGCAGCCGGCATTCATGCGGCGATGGCAAGCAGGGTTATCGAGCGCACGCTGCGTCTGTTTCCCAATACCTGGATTGCTGCCGACGATGTCTCGCATCCCTTCTTTGCGACCTTCCCTGTGCCGATTCTGCCGCAGGGGGAGGGCGATTTGGGTGCCCGCATGCAGCGCCTTGCCCGGCGAGCTCTGGATTATGGGGCCGATGCGGCCTTATTGCTGGGAACCGACAGCCCGCATATGTCCGAAGCACGGTTGCGCGCTGCACAAGATGCGTTGAAATCCTGCGATGTCGTGCTTGGGCCGGTGCAGGACGGTGGTTATGATCTGATTGCCTTGCGCGGTTGCTGGGCGGAACTGTTTACAGATATCGACTGGGGTACATCTGCAGTTCTTGAGCAGACGCTGGCACGGGTATCACAACTTGGTCTTCGCCATCGTTGTCTGAGCACCGGTTTTGATGTGGATACAGCCGATGATGTGCAGCGGGTGATGCAAACCGATCGGCAGCTCAGTCTTTCGGGGCTAAAGCTGTTCTGATCAAGACACCCCTGTTCTTCAGGCGGAAAAATCCAGTTTCAGGCGATCAGTTTCGACAACGGCACGTACCTTTCCGCCTTTTTGCAGGCGGCCGAACAGGATTTCATCGGCCAGCGGCCTTTTCAGAGCGTCGGCAATCAGCTTGGCCATCGGTCTGGCTCCCATCTGTGCATCGAATCCGTGTTTGGACAGCCAGACACGTGCCTCGCTGCTTACTTCAAGCTGTACACCCTTGCTCTCCAGTTGTGTTTCAAGCTGCATGATGAATTTGTCGGTCACATGCCGGATGGAGGCGGGGCTAAGCGAGGTGAACGGAATCATTGCATCCAGCCGGTTGCGGAATTCCGGCGAGAACATGCGTTTGATTGCTGCACCATTGTCGCCGTGCGTCGATTGCGGTGCAAAGCCGATGCTGGATTTGCTCATTTCATAACTGCCGGCATTGCTGGTCATAATCAGGATGACATGGCGGAAATCGGCCGAACGGCCGGCATTGTCGGTCAGCTTGCCGTGATCCATCACCTGCAGAAGGACATTGAAGATGTCCGGATGCGCCTTCTCGAATTCGTCGAGCAGCAGCACGGCATGCGGGTTTTTGCTCACTGCCTCGGTCAGCAGGCCGCCCTGATCGAAGCCGATATAACCCGGAGGGGAGCCGATCAGGCGGGATACGGCATGCGCCTCCATGTATTCGGACATATCGAAGCGGATTAACTCCAGCCCCATAATCATGGCCAGTTGGCGCGCCACCTCGGTTTTACCCACGCCGGTAGGGCCGGTGAACAGAAAGCTGCCAATGGGTTTTTCAGGGTGCGACAAGCCGGCCCGCGACAGCTTGATGGCGCTGCCAAGGGTCGCGATGGCTTCATCCTGCCCGAACACAGTCAGCTTCAGGTTGCGCTCCAGATGGCGCAGTGATTTTTTGTCGGAGGCCGAAACACTGCGCGGCGGGATGCGCGCGATGCGCGATACCACGGCTTCAATATCGGCCACGGTGATCTGCTTTTTGCGTTTACCGACAGGTAGCACCTGCACGGCGGCACCGGCCTCATCAAGCACGTCGATGGCCGAATCCGGCAGGTTGCGTTCATGCAGGTGACGGTTGGCCAGCTCGGCAGCCGATTTCACGGCGGCTGTGGCGTAACGCACGCCGTGATGCAGCTCCAGAGTGGGTTTAAGGCCCAGCAGAATCTGGATGCATTCATCGAGCGACGGGGCCGGCACATCAACCTTCTGAAACCGGCGCGACAGGGCGCGATCCTTCTCGAACAGGGAACGGTATTCCTGATAGGTCGTGGCACCGATACAGCGCAAATCGCCGCTGGCCAAGGATGGCTTGAGCAGATTGGAGGCATCCATGGCGCTGCCGCTGGCCGAGCCTGCGCCGATCACCGTGTGAATTTCATCGATGAACAGGATGCCGTCTTCCTTTTGCTCAATCTCACCGAGTACAGCCTTGAGGCGTTCTTCAAAGTCGCCACGATATTTGCTGCCGGCCAGCAATGCACCCATGTCGAGGGTGTAAACCTCGGCCCTGGCAATGACCTCGGGCACCTGACCATCAACGATCTTTTTGGCCAGCCCCTCGGCAATAGCCGTTTTGCCGACACCGGCCTCACCGACCAGCAGGGGATTATTCTTGCGTCGTCTGCACAGGATATTGATGCAACGTTCTATTTCTGCATTGCGCCCGATGAGGGCGTCGATTCTTCCTGCGCGGGCACGGGCATTGAGATCGATGGTATAGCGCTCGAGCGCTGTGGGTTTTTTGCTCTCTTTTTCCTGCTCATCGATGTGCACACCCTCAATACCATCCAGCGGATCAGCAGCCGGCATGCCGTGCGCGATAAAGTTGACGACATCCAGTCGCGACAGGCCGCTTTCACGCATGGCATGAACAGCAAAACAATCCTTTTCGGAAAAGATAGCGACCAGAATATAGGCCCCTCCCACCTCATCCTTGCCCGATGATTGTGCCTGCATGACGGCGCGTTGAATCACCCGTTGCAGACCGACGCTGGCAGTTGTTTCGCCAGCACCCTCGGGAAGAACGGCAACATGTTCGGAGATGTAGGCCTGTAATTTTTTCCGTATGGGGATGGTTTTTGCACCGCAGCCTTCCATCACTGCACGTGCCTCGCTGTTATCCAGCAGGCCGAGCAAGAGGTGTTCGACGGTAACGAATTCGTTGCGGTGCAGGTGCGCCGAGCGAAATACATCGTTCAGGGTGCGTTCGAGTTCTTCATTCAGCATCGCCATCTCCCGTTTCCCGTTGCATGATACATGCCAATGGGTGTCCTTGTCTGCGGCTTGCATGCCGCACCAGCATAACCTTGCTCTCGGCAATCTCACGCGGATAGATGCCACACAGGCCTTTCCCATCCTGATGTACGGCAAGCATAATGTGGGTGGCCTCAGATTCCGATTTATGGAAATATTGGCGAAGAATATCAACCACGAAATCCATGGGTGTAAAATCATCGTTGAGCAGCAGGACCTGAAACATGGCCGGCCGCTTCAGCCGCGGCTTTTCTGCCAGGGTCTGCGGATTCGAATGGGAGATGCGGATAGCCATGGATGCAAGCATAGCCTAAGCTGGAGAAAAATCTCAATTACTGGAGTGAATGCATGAGCGAACTGAAATGTCTTTTGTGGGATGTCGATGGCACATTGGCCGACACCGAACGTGATGGTCATCGCGTGGCTTTCAATATGGCCTTTAATGAAGCAGGGCATAAACGCGAATGGGATGTGCCGACCTATGGCGAGTTGCTAGCCGTAACCGGTGGTAAGGAGCGTATTCGTTTCGATATCGATCGTGGCGGTATGCATGAGATGCCCGCTGAGGAAATTGCCGGCCTGCATGCGCGCAAGACCATCCACTACCAGACACTGATTGCCGAAGGACGTATTCCACTCCGCTCGGGTGTGCGCAGGATTCTGGAAGAGGCCTATGCAGCAGGCATCACGCTGGGTGTAGCCACCACCACGACGCCTTCGGCGCTGGATGCGCTGATTGAGCATTCGCTCGGGCATGAGTGGTTTGATCGCTTCGCCGTGCTGGCAGCGGGCGATATCGTGCCGGCCAAAAAGCCTGCCCCTGATATTTATACCTATGCCCTGGAAAAACTCGGTATGTCTGCAGCCAATACAGTGGCGCTGGAGGATTCGGAAAACGGCTGGAAAGCCGCTGATGCGGCCGGTATCAAGTGTGTGGTGACGGTCAACGATTATACCCGTGCACATGATTTCACCGGGGCTGATCTGGTGGTTTCCGAATTCGGTGAGGCGCATCGCGATGCCATTGAGGTGCTGGATAATCCGCATGCTCTTGGTGATCTGCATCATGTGAAGCTGGCTCACCTGCGGCAGCTCTTAGCTGGCTGATGAGCGCTTTCCGGCTAGTCGATTCGCATTGCCACCCGGATTTTCATCAATTTGATGAGGATCGCGACGCCATGCTTGCCCGTTATGCCGAAGCTGGTGGGCAATGGCTGATGGCAGTGGCCGTTGATCTGGAAAACATCCCTCGTCTGCGCTCATTGGCGGAGGCGAGGGATCATGTTTTCTTCAGCGTCGGCGTGCATCCCAACCATGAAGTAGAAGTTGAACCGACATTCGAGCAACTGTGCAGGTTGGCCGATCACCCGAAATGTGTGGCCATCGGTGAAACAGGCATGGATTTCTTCCGCCATCGAGTTGAACCATCGCTGCAGGAGGCGCGCTTTCGCACTCATTTGCGCGCAGCCAGGGCGGTGGATAAGCCGGTGATCGTGCATATGCGCGATGCCGATAGCGATACCCTGCGCGTGCTGGAAGAAGAGGGGGCCAATGAATGTGGTGGCGTCATGCACTGCTTTTCCTCCAGCCGTGAGGTGGCCGAACGTGCGCTGGATATGGGGCTGTCCATCTCCTTTTCCGGCAATGTGACCTACAAGGCCAATGAGGAGTTGCGCGCTGTGGCTGCATTTGTGCCTGAGGAGGCCTTGCTGGTGGAAACGGATGCGCCGTATCTGGCGCCTCTGCCACATCGCGGCAAACGCAACGAACCGGCCTATGTGCAACATGTCATCGAAGGCATCGCCGGTGTGCGTGGTCTTACACCTGAATACGTGGCGGAATTAAGCCATGACAATGCCTGCCGTCGTTTCGGTGTGACCTTACAGGGGTAAATCCTTCTTTATACAAAGAGCCAACCCAGCAATAGATGTGTCGGCAGGTAAATCAGCATAGGAAAGATGAGCATCAGCAGGCCCAGGTAGACAAGCGCTGGTATCAGGTGCTGCGGCTTATCGCCGGGCCCGTGCACCCAGTTGATGTTCTCCGCCGGATCGGTGAGCAGGTAGCTTAGCGGCAAAACAATCCAGGCCAGCAGGCTCTGCCAGAGCAGGGCATCTTCATCGTAACCCAGCCGGGCAACCATATAGAGCAACAGCACAGGCAGAAAAACGTGGAATAGTGACAGACCGCGCAGGTACAGCGGTTTGTCCGCCTCGAACATATAGGCAGCCAGGCTGCCCAGCGGTTTGCCGCTTAGCAGGCCGGTGAAGAAGCTGATGTTCCATACCAGCTCCGGCAGCAGGATGGCGAGCAGCATCATGCTGGCCAGCTGTGGGCTTTCCAGCCACAGCGCCGGAACGGTGAGAATCAGGGCGAGGTCGGAAAACCACAGGTAATTACCGGGTCCGTATTTGAACCAGTAGATAATCACAGTGATGCCGGTATAAAGTGTATAGGCCAGCTTCAGCCAAAGGGGGAGAAGTTCGGTCACTTTCTCCCACCGGGTTTCAGCACATATTCCTTAAACGAAAACATACCCCCAATGTAGACGAAAAAATCGACATGCATGATTGTGAGTGCAATCACACCGCAGGGATGAATGCGTCCATATGGTTCGCCCATCTCGGCGGCACGGATGAGTTGCGAAGCAATCAAGACTCCCGATAGCGCCAAGAGGAGGTATAAAATGAATATGATCAATAAGACGATTAAGGCAAAGAAAGGTATTTCCCTGATGGTACTCGGAGGCGTTGCGCTGCTGACCGCAGTCTTCGCGATGCCGATGCAGCAGGCACATGCCGTTTGTAGCAAGAGTGCCGGTAACAGCACCACTACGACTAGCACCAGCACAACGACTACCGTGTCCGGCAATCCGGGCTCTTCAACCCTGGTCTGCGTGAGCCGTACTTCTGTGTTGACCACGCTGGGTCTGGACTCGGCCTCTGCAAGTGGCCGTTCATCCAAAGCCACGATCTGCCATATCCCTCCGGGAAATCCTGGTAATCAGCACACGATTTCCGTGAGCCAGTCGGCAGTGTCCGCGCATATGGCCCATGGCGATGTGATGGGCGCATGCTCCGGAACGGTGACTCAGGCCTATGTTGAGTCGCTCCCAACATGCACCGCTATCGGTGGAGGTTCTACTGATGCAGGTGTCTGGCTTCCGGAAAGTGCGGTTGCGGATGATATCGCTCTGAATGATTATTTTGTTCAGGTGCAGGCCGGTGTTGTTTCAGGACATCCTGATAGTGCATCGAGTTCCTATCGCGAAATCAGCGGCCAGTAATATTACGCCGCCCTGAAAAAGAAGAGCGCCCCCTTAGCGGGGCGCTTTTTTATTGTGAGGGGTGAGTGAAGTCACATTTAGGGGAGTGGGGGCATGCTAATTTTCGCCGGCCTGGCGGATAGTGGAGTGTTTGCGATAAGCGGCATTTCAAATAAATGCAGGCGGAGGTAAAAAATGAAAATGATCAATAAGACGATTAAGGTAAAGAAAGGCATTTCCCTGATGGTGCTCGGAGGCGTTGCGCTGCTCGCCGCAGTCTTCGCGATGCCGATGCAGCAGGCAAATGCAGACAACTGCAGCAAGAGTAGAGCAATGAACAGTCTGATTACGGACTTCAGTTCAGCAACGCTTGTCTGCGTCAGCCGTTCCGAGGTTTTGGAAACGCTGGGTCTGAATGCCACAAGCGATCCGACATCTGTGAAGGCCACGCTGTGTCATATTCCCCCGGGGAATCCGGCCAATCAGCATACGATTACCGTAGGCCAATCGTCGGTGAACGCGCATATGGCCCATGGCGATGTGATGGGTGCGTGCTCCAACTGGGTAAGCGAGGCTTACATTAACTCGCGTCCTACCTGCACGGCCTTTCATGGCGGGACAACGACCCCGGGTGTCTGGATTCCGGATGTTGCGGTGACAGCTGATGATGCCCCCTCACTGAATGCCTATTTCAGTCAGGTACAGGCAGGCAGCATCACCGGGCTTCCCGATAGCTCAGGTGAGTCTTATCGCGAAGTACGCGGCCAGTAATATTACGCCGCCCTGAAAAAGAAGAGCGCCTCCTTGGAGGCGCTCTTTTTGTTGCTGGTTCCGAGATCACAATCGCTCGGAGCGATGCCTTAAAGCTTTTCCTCAATACTTGTCCGGAACAAAATTCTGATCGTTGATATCCGGTCGCTTGTAATCGGGTTGTTCCTTTCTTGGACGAAGCGGTTCGGGTGCGGGCATGACATCCTCATAGGGGATGGCTCCAAGAATATGGCTCAGGCAGTTGAGACGTGAGCGCTTCTTGTCATCCGCATGCACCACATACCAGGGTGCTTCCTCGATATCCGTGTAGAAGAACATCTCATCCTTGGCTCTGGAATACTCCATCCAGCGATCACGGGATTCCAGATCCATCGGGCTGAGCTTCCAGTGCTTGGTTTTGTCTGATGCGCGCTTCTGGAAACGGCGCTCCTGTTCTTCATCGCTGACCGAGAACCAGTATTTCAGAAGGATGATGCCGGAACGTACCAGCATACGCTCGAATTCCGGGCATGAACGCATGAATTCGCGGTATTCCTTGTCGGTGCAGAAGCTCATCACGCGCTCAACACCGGCACGGTTGTACCAGCTGCGATCAAATACAGTAATCTCTCCGGCTGCCGGCAAATGCGGCACATAGCGCTGAAAATACCACTGGGTCGTTTCCCTATTCGAGGGGGCAGGCAGGGCAACCACATTGCATCCACGAGGGTTGAGGGGCTCCATCAGGCGCTTGATGGTACCACCCTTGCCGGCCGCATCCCGACCCTCGAAAATAATTACGACGCGCAGCCCTTTATCCTTGATCCAGTGCTGCCACTTGACCAACTCGATGTACATGTCTGCAAGGGCTTTCTCATAATCTTTCGAGCTTATTTTTTCATCCTGCCTGGCTTGCTTTTCTTCTTTTGCCTGAACTGTCATGAAATCCTCCGCCAAGGATGGGTTCACACGTCCGGAATCGCCGTCATGTTGCGTGCCTTCCCATCTCCGTCCTTGGGCAATCTGTGTTTCCGTAGAATGATGCAATCGGGGATGTTGTGCAATTACCTGCATGGGCATTGTGGATTGTCCGGACTGTGGCGACAGGGCATTTCATGCGAGCATCCGCGCATGCCGTTCAGCGGGACTGACATGAAGCCAAAGTGCTGGGATATTTTTTGCAACGTTGTGGACAACTACGGCGATATCGGCGTGTGCTGGCGTTTGGCCCGCCAGCTTGCCGGCGAAGACGGCATCGCTGTCCGTCTGTGGGTGGACGATTTGCATAGCTTTGCACGCCTGCATCCCGCAGCAGACCCGCAGCTTGATGCACAGCATTGTCGGGGTGTCGAAATTCGCCGTTGGCTTAGTCCTTTCCCGGTCGTGGAATCTGCCGCTGTCGTTATCGAAGGCTTCGGTTGTGCATTACCGCCTACTTATCTGGCGGCGATGTCGCAGCGTCAGCCCAGGCCTGTATGGATCAATCTCGAATACCTGAGTGCCGAGGCATGGGTCGGCGGCTGTCACGGCCTGCCGTCTCCACAGCCGGGGCTGGATATGGTCAGGTATTTCTTTTTTCCGGGGTTTGCGTCTGAAACCGGTGGTCTGCTGCGCGAATCCGGTTTACTGGCCCGCCGTGATGCCTTGCGCGCCGACAGATCAGCACAAGACGGGTTCTGGGCAGCTTTGGGCATGGAAGCCCCGCATCCGGAAGCCTTGAAGGTGTCTCTGTTTTGCTATGAAAACAACAATATCCCGTCGCTGCTTAACGGCTGGGCAGCAGGCCAGCGCAGGATAGTCTGTCTGGTTCCCGAGGGCAGGGCGTTGCCGCAGGTGTCCGCGTGGTTGCAGGAGCCTGCCACTGCGGGCGATATTTTCCGGCGTGGCAGCCTTGAAGTGCGCGTGTTGCCGTTTGTAGCTCAGGATCGTTACGACGAGCTGCTGTGGCTGTGCGATGTGAACTTCGTGCGCGGTGAGGATTCGCTGATTCGCGCCGGGTGGGCGGCAAAGCCGATGGTCTGGCAAATTTATCCCCAGGATGAGATGGCACACTGGCTGAAACTGGAGGCATTCCTTGGTTTGTATAGCGCAGGGTTTGAACCGGCTGATGCAGAGGTGCTGCGGCTGTTCTGGGAAGCATGGAACCATGGAGAAGGGGCAAGTGAGGCATGGCCCGATTTTGCCGGGGCGCAGGACAGGTTGGAAAAGCATGCCGATCTCTGGTGCAGGAAACTGTGTGACGATGCCGGCGGCAATATGGCTGCGAATCTGGTGGATTTTTGCGGGAAAATAATGAAAGATGCGGCCCCTTAATCTTGAGAGGTAACAGCAAATGAAAACTGCACAGGAAGTCCGTCCAGGCAATGTGATCATGATCGGAAGCGATCCGATGGTCGTGCTGAAGGCAGAATTCAACAAATCCGGCCGTAATGCATCCGTCGTGAAAATGAAGATGAAAAACCTGCTCACCGAAACCGGCACCGAATCGGTATTCAAGGCCGACGACAAGTTCGATGTGGTGGTGCTTGAGAACAAGGCCGTCACCTATTCTTATTTCGCAGACCCGATGTATGTGTTCATGGATGGTGAGTACAACCAGTATGAAATCGAGAAGGAAAGCATGGGCGATGCGCTGAACTATCTTGAGGATGGCATGGAATGCGAAGCCGTGTTCTACAATGACAAGGCAATTGCCGTGAACATGCCGAACATCGTTGTGCGCGAGATTGTTTATACCGAGCCTTCCGCTCGCGGCGACACCTCCGGCAAGGTTATGAAGCTGGCCAAGATCAATTCCGGTATGGAGCTTTCGGTAGCGGACTTCTGCAATGTCGGCGACAAAATCGAAATCGATACCCGCACCGGCGAATACCGCAAACGCGCCTGATTCTCAGATCAGACTGAACATCCGATACCGCCGGCCTTGTGCCGGCGGTGTTGTTTTAGCCTTTCGGCTCAAAGCCGCAGCTCATTTCCGGGCGCTCAATTCGTCGATCACCTCGGCCAGCGAGCCATGCCACGGTGGGATTGTATAGCCGAAGGTTGTCTCCAGTTTGCTGCAATTCATGACGGAATTCGCCGGGCGCTGTGCGGGGGTCGGATAATCGCCGGTGGCAATCGGCAAGACATGCCTCACCCTGAGCGGCCAATGTCGATTTTTGGCTTCGGCAACGATCGCCTCGGCAAAGGCGCACCATGTGGTCGGTTCGGGCTGGCAGAAGTGGTAGGTGCCCCATGCCTGTGTTCCGCTTTGCAATACATGCAGGATGGCCCGCGCAAGCTCGGGCGCCGCTGTCGGGCAGCCTCGCTGGTCGGCCACTATGCGCAGTTCGTCCCGCTCCCCGGCGAGGCCAAGTATCTTTTTTACAAAATTGTTGCCGTGTGCCGAGAACACCCAGCTTGTTCGCAGAATGACATGACGGATGCACAAGCTGCGCACCGCCTGCTCGCCGGCCAGTTTGCTCACCCCGTAAACACTGAGCGGTGCGGCAGGGTCCTCCGGTCGGTAAGCCTCCTGTTTGCGGCCATCGAACACGCAGTCGGTGGAGAGGTGAATCAACGGAATGCCGGCTTCGTTACAGGCAGCGGCAAGGTTGGCTGTGCCGTCCCGGTTCACCGCGAAAGCCTTTTCTGGCTCGGATTCGGCCTGATCCACCAGCCGATAAGCTGCCGCGTTGACTACTGCATCCGGATTAAATGCGTGAACGGTGCTTTTCACCGCGTCCGCATCGGTGATGTCTAGCCTGCAGGAGTCGGCGGTGAGTAGCGTGTGCTGTGAGGCAGCCCTGCTGATTTCCCTGCCGACCTGACCGTTCGCCCCGGCGATCAGCAGCCGCATCGCGGCCCCTTCATTGCGGTAAGCGATCGCGCGGGGTGTCGGCGAGTGTACGCAGCCCTTTATCCCTGTCGGAGAGCAGCGGAGTGTCGATCGGCCAGGCGATGCCCAGTTGCGGGTCCTCCCATGACACGCCGCCCGCATCATCCGGGTCGAAATAATCGGTGCAGCGGTAGTACACATCGGCCGTTGCCGAGAGCACGCAAAAACCGTGCGCATAGCCCGGAGGCACCCACATCTGGCGGTGATTGTCGTCGGAGAGTTCCGTACTTATCCATTGCAGGAAGGTCGGCGAATCTGGATTCACATCGGCAACCACATCGAATACGCGGCCGTTACTCACGCTGAACAGCTTTCCCTGCGGCCGGTGAACCTGAAAATGCAGCCCACGCAGCACACCCCTGTGTGATCGGGTGGCGTTCTCCTGTACAAAGCGCAGGCCTTCGCCGGGAATGCCGAATGCCGCATAGCGTTGCAGGTTGAATCTCTCCAGAAAATACCCGCGCGCATCGTCGAACACCCTTGGTTCGATGATCAGCACTCCCGGCAACGCAGTTTCAACGATATTCATGGTTTCTCATCCCGGGGCTCAAGCATCAGCCGGCTTTTTTAAACGCTAGCAGCAGTACGCCACTGGCAACAAGGGCAATGCCGGTCCAATCCCGAACCGACGGGCGCTCGCCGAGAAAGGCGAAGGCGAAGATTGCCACCAGAACCAGGCTGAATTTGTCCACGGGCGCCACCTTGGAGGCGTCGCCGAGTTGCAGGGCGCGGAAGTAGCACACCCAGGATGCACCCGTTGCCAGGGCTGAAAGGGTAAGAAACACGATGGTATTGCCGGTGAGGGTGCGCGGATCGGTCCACTTGCCGGCGTACCAGACAAAGGCGGTCAGAACGAAAAGGATGATGACCGTGCGAAACAGCGTTGCGAAGTCCGAGTCCACGCCCTGAATGCCGATCTTGGCGAAGATCGCCGTGAGTGCGGCAAACACTGCCGACAGAACGGCCCAGAAGAACCAGCTGTCCGCCGTGGCTAGCACGATGAGCGGATGCCGCATGTTGCGTATGTTTCAGTTTCTGTCTGGCACATGCTCATCCCCGTTTCGATTTGACAGCAGATTCCCGCATACAATGCTGCAACAGGGCATGGCTGGCAATCCTTGGCCGGGCAAGCCGACTGTTGGCAACAAATAGAGTTGTCCGGTTTTAGAGCACAAGGGTTGTCCGGTTTGGTTTTGGTTCATATTGCTGCCTTCAGCCTTGGTAGTGGTAGTTCCGGCTTGCTGGCCTTGGGCTTCAGAAGAG